>Mya_p2__coassemble_452_pt1 | contig 161168 bp, 137 predicted proteins | sample Mya_p2__metabat2_high_PE_031 | metagenome-assembled genome bin Mya_p2
GTTTAGATGTTGTTTAGATACTGTTTAGGGAGTGTTTAAACAGCTTCTAAACGGAATCTAAATGGAATCTAAACGGAATCTGAAATGATGCGCATCATTGTGGATGCTTGTTTCAGTAAATAACATGCGGGTGTGTCAAATATACGACTGACACACCCGCATGTTGTTTATCGGAATTCGATGCATTGGCCTTTAGTATTATTCAGCCAAGCCGGCCTCGCTCCACGACTTCATGATGCTGACAGCATCTGCCCATGCTGTTTCACGGTCTACCTCATACTCTGCAAGGAGCAGTTCGGTCAACTTTTCCGCATCAAAATCGCAGTCCTTTACATTGTTCCAAAGATAGGCCGCAGAATCGTTTAAGCTGATAATCTTGGTAAAATCTATATTTTCTTTTCCATAAGCCACGATGACATGCTCGTTGCATACATCCTTGAGCTCAAAACCATTTTTAATTTTCATGATTGTTTGTCTAAGTTTAATTTATATATCCATAATAAATATTTCCGGATGGGGAGCAGGGCGCGCCACCAACGGGCATAACGTTTCCATTGTGGCTTGTCTGCTTCGATGTGTTTTCCGTTTCGTATGAAAGTATGCACCACGGCAACTACGTCTTGCGGTCGGCACTGTTCGGTGCCCTTTAAATTGCCGTCGCCCATCAACGTGACTTTGTGTTCTTGTAGTTCGATGATGCGGTGCAACACATAAACATCTTTCTTGATTTCTGCCAAAACCACATCGCCTACATGCAAAACAGAGAAAGGAGCAAGTACAACACTGTCGCGGCAATGTTCCAAAAACGGACGCATGCTGTAACCTTTTACTATGATGGTAACCGTATGTCCGTCCCGGATAAATTCTTTAACCTGTCCCAAGATAATCTTGTTGGGCAGTACGAGATGCTCTGCCGGTTTAGTTCTTGTTGTGGCATGTGCGCCGGGTCTTGTAATACGGCGTATGGGGGCAAAGCCTTTCCAAAGTATATTAAAAACCGAGTTCTTCACATCATTCGTTCTCATGCTTTGGTCACTGTTTTGTAACTAAGTTGGGCAGCCTCTTCGTCGGGCAGACATCCTAAATGATATACGGGAGTAACGCCCAGAATGTTTGATATGGTGTTGCAAATTTCGTTATATATGCGCTTGTCCCATTTCATAATAGAAACAGAAGAGAGAATGTCGGCAAAAGATTGCAGAATATTTTCACGCTTTATTTCATTCTTTTTCTTTTGTTCCAATTGGACAAAGGCGCCGGCTTCGGCCACAATATTGCGGTAACAAGGAGTTTTTCCGCTCCAGGGAGAACCGTAAACATTTGTCTTTCCATCTATGTAGCGCACGATCGGGTTGTCATCGTTCATCAGGTCAGATTCCGGAATATGTTTCAGCCAAAGGCGTGTATGTGTGCTTTTTCCGGTTCCGCTCTTGCCTAAGAATAAGTAGCCCTTGCCGTCTTTCCTGATAACGGAAGAGTGAATCAGCAGTGTGTTGTAGGGTGCTGTGGCAAAAGCATATACAATCATCAGTGCATTGTTTACGCCAAAGGAACGATCGCTTGGCTGGTCGGTAAGCATGTGTACTGTGGCTTTAGTGAAATGGGCATTGACACATACGCGGCAACAAGGAACTTTGGACACACTGCTGATGACAAACTGGTAGCCACCGTCTTTTGATTCGTACACACCGTGATTACAACCGCCACAGTCAAACTGTCCTATTTCGTCGATAGTTTCTTCATTGCAACTGTCTGATGTAACCGTCATCTCAAACAAGGGCTCCTGCTTATTATCTGTATGGGCAAACGGGGTGCATGAAGGCAACAGGTCTTCAATGTTTTCTTCAACTTTGAAAATAAGGCGAAACAGATGTCCGGCCACAAGGTATTCTTTTGTTTGCATGGCTTATTCAGATAATACTTTATTGATTTCGGGTACGAAGTGGAATTGGTCTTTGGGCAATACCTGAAGGAGTGTTTCCTTGTTGCTTTGGTAGCGTTTCATGATTTTCTGATATTTCTTCTGCAGTTTGTCTGCCTTTCGGTCGAAGAAAACCACACAAGTTGCATTGCTTTTCTTTTGATTGTCCATCAAAAAGAATTGCAACTGGTTGGCATAGGCTGCCCGGTTGACCAAAAAGTTGCTTTTGTGTTCGATTATAGCAGAGTCTACCGCTTGAATATCGGTCATATATACAATAGAGTCATTGAATGAAGCTGCGAATCCAAACATATAAACAGGTGGAGTCTTAGTGGTGCTCTTGCTGCGTGCATACGAGTTAAAGACGCCTAAGAAAGCAGTCATAACGAATACAAACGCCGTGATTTTTAAATGTTTCATACTTATATTTTATTGATGTCGCAAAATTAAGGAATTTTCTTCCATTCGCCAACTAAAAGCTTTCTTTTTATATATTGTGTCTGTAATTGTGCCAATAAAAAAGGGAACCCCATGCTGGAGTTCCCAAAACAAATAAATGCTGAAAAATTTGTTTCTAACAGAAACTGTTTATCGTTATCCCAAATAAGATTTCAATAGTTTGCTTTTGGTGTCAGATCTCAGTCTGCGGATAGCTTTTTCTTTAATCTGTCTTACACGTTCGCGTGTCAAATTGAATTTATCACCGATTTCTTCCAGAGTCATTTCCTGATGGTTGATACCGAAGAACATCTGTATGATTTCTTTTTCACGTTCGCTCAGTGTAGACAAAGCGCGGTCTATCTCGCGCGAAAGCGATTCGTTAACCAAAGAGCGGTCGGCCATTGGAGAATCATCATTGACCAATACATCCAACAAACTGTTGTCTTCGCCTTCTACAAAAGGAGCGTCAACAGAAATGTGGCGTCCGCTTACTTTCATTGTGTCCGAAATCTTGTCTACTGGAATATCCAATTCATCGGCCAATTCCTCCGGACTAGGTCTTCTTTCGTTTTCTTGTTCAAATTTGCTGAAGGCTTTGCTGATTTTGTTCAGCGAACCAACCTGGTTTAACGGTAGACGTACAATACGGCTCTGTTCAGCCAAGGCCTGCAAGATAGATTGTCTGATCCACCACACAGCGTAACTGATAAATTTGAATCCTCGAGTTTCGTCGAACTTTTCGGCTGCTTTAATCAAGCCTAAATTTCCTTCGTTAATTAAGTCGGGCAGACTTAATCCTTGGTTTTGGTATTGTTTTGCCACAGATACAACGAAACGAAGATTCGCACGTGTCAGTTTCTCCAACGCGATGCGGTCTCCCTTACGGATACGTTGTGCCAACTCTACTTCTTCTTCAACTGTAATCAGTTCTTCACGTCCGATTTCTTGAAGATACTTGTCTAAAGAGGCACTTTCACGATTCGTGATACTTTTGGTAATCTTTAATTGTCTCATTTCTATACAACAATTTTAGGTTGCTAATTTACCAATAATATTTTAATAACGTATATACAACGCATCAATATTATTGTTATTTAACAAATAAATCATTCTATTTTTCTTTACAGTTGTTCGTTTTCTCTTTATTTGTTGCTTTACGCAAAAAAGCGCAGTGAAACTTTGGTATTTAGTTTTCACTGCGCTTTGTGTGGCCTCTTAATATCAGGCTTCAATTATTGTTTTATTGCAATGCTTTTATTTTTCCGCATCCAGCTCAATAACCATGCTCTTTTTGATACCGCTTTGTGTGATGGCACGTATCCACAAAGTACGATCTGAACTTTGATTGGTTGTGCGAACCACCTCGTCAAAGTCTTCGAGTGTGCGCATGGGTTGGTCGTTTACCATAAGGATGATGAGGCCTTTAGTGACACCTGCATCTTTCATCTTGCCGTTGCGCAGACCGGTTACTTCCAAACCATAAGGCAGGTTCAGCTGCATCTTGGTTGCATCGCTCAGTGGTTTCAAGGCTACACCGAACTTATCGATATCCATTTCCTGGAGAACCTTGGTATTTCCTTGTGCATTGCGCAAGATTACCGATTTGCTATATTCTTTTTTGTTTCTGACATAAGTGATTTTTACTTTGTCACCAGGGCGGTGTTTTGCCATTTCCTCCTGCAATTCAGCAATCTTGGTGATGGCTTTGCCGTTGATAGCCGTAATGACATCGCCTTTCATCAATTCTACTTCGGCTGCAGTGGAGTTTGGTTCTACGGTAGTAACATAAGCTCCCGATACAGTTCCCAAGTCCAACTCGTTGCCCTTTTCCTTTTCGCTATCAATATAAGTCATCACGTCGATGCCACCTACGCCAAGTACAGCTCTCTGTACAATACCAAATTCTTTCAAATCGTTTACCACCTTATTCATAATGGTGGTTGGTATGGCAAAACCATATCCTGAATAAGAACCGGTTTGAGAATAAAGCATGGCATTGATGCCCACCAGCTCTCCTTTGGCATTCACCAAAGCACCTCCTGAGTTTCCTGAGTTGATGGCAGCATCTGTCTGAATAAAGCTTTCAATCGAGTTGGCACCCAGAGAGCGAGCTTTTGCACTGACGATACCAGCCGTTACGGTAGACGTCAAGTTAAATGGATTTCCTACAGCCAGCACCCATTCTCCCAATTTCAGGTCATCAGAGTTTCCGATGGGGATAGTAGGGAAGTTTTTGCCTTCTATTTTAATCAAGGCCAAATCAGTCTGCTCGTCGCATCCGATAATCCTTGCTTTGTATTCATGGTTGTCGTTGAGTTTTACCAACAGTTCATCTGCACCGCCCACTACATGATTGTTTGTTACGATATAACCATCCTGTGAGATGATTACTCCCGAGCCGGAAGCCTGTCGTTTAGGAGTTTGAATTTGACGTTTCTGAGTCCCGCCGTTGCCAAATCCGAAGAAGTCGCCGAAGAAGTCAGAAAACGGATCGCGAACGTTTACGGTTTGTGTTTTTCCATTCATTGTAACTTTAATGTAAACAACAGCGTTTACTGAAGACTCTGCAGCCTTAGTCAGATCCACCATACCGGTAGAAACCACCGTATTGTTTGTGTCTGATGAAGCTGCATTAGCAGTAGAAGGACTTGGGTTGCATGCCATAACGCCGGTTCCGATAAGCAAAATGCCCGTAGTGCCGGCAATAATTTTAGTTAGCTGTTTCATAACTACATCAATTTATAATGTTAATTTGTTTGTGAAATCAAATTGTTTATAGGGCAAAAGTAAAAACAAAAGTCATTTCTTGGTACGGTGCAATTCCTATTTTCCTTTCTTTTAACAGAGCGAAAAGGGCACTTAACGGTAGTTAATTCCATGCTCTCTTATTTTTTGCATTCGTTTAGTTTGTGCAAAATGAAATATTTGCGTAATTTTGCACTATAAAAGCAGTCGGGCAGTCTGTCGCTTGTTTTTTTGCATCAGCAAACGAACAAGAGGAAAGTCCGGGCAATGAAGGGCACCCCACTTCTTAATGGGAAGTAGTTCGTGAGAGTTAGATCATGCAGAAGAAAACAACCGCCTGTTTCGGCAGGTAAGGGTGAGAAGGTAAGGTAAGAGCTTACCAGGCGGGCGGTGACGTCCGTGCTGTGCATTCTGGGGATTGAAAGTTCGCGTATACCGGCGCTAAAGTAAGGCGGCCCGTCTGAGTCGGAGGGTAGAACGATTGAGCCTTATGGTGACATAAGGTCTGGATAGATGACAGGCACCTTGGTAATCCAAGGAACAGAACCCGGCTTATCGCCCGTCTGCTTTTATTTTTCTCACTAATTCCACTGCCTATGCAATACAGTTTTCGTCAGCTAGAGTTTTATTTCACTCAAAAGATATGGTATGTTGATGAGAGTAAACTGACACCTGTGCGCCGTTATTTTTTCCGGATGCTAAAAAAGTCAGTGCTTACCGTAGAGTGTTATTTTCGCAGGAATATCAACAGTTATGCTTCGGCGCTCACTTTTTCTTCCATCTTGGCTATCGTGCCCATCTTGGCCATTATTTTTGCCATCGGAAGAGGATTCGGCTATGGCAGTATGATTGAAGCAGAGCTAAAAAGGAATCTCAGTGTCAACCAGGAATTTACGGATTTGATATTTAATTTCATCGGTTCCTATTTAGAACACACAAAAAACGGTTTCTTCATCGGGTTTGGCCTGTTGCTGCTGCTATATACCATTATTCAGCTTACGAGCAATATAGAAGTGGCCTTGAATGAAATATGGCAGGTTAAGGGCCAGCGAAGCATTTACCGACAGGTTACCGATTATGTCAGCGTGTTCTTGCTGCTGCCCATTTTGATTATCGTATCTAGTGGTTTAAGTATTTTCTTGGCTACCGTGGCACAGCATTTTCCTGATTTTATGGTGCTCAGCAAAACAGTGCAGCTTGTTTTGCATCTTTTGCCTTATGTGTTCAGCAGTTTGCTGTTTATCGGATTGTATTGTTATATGCCCAATACCCGTGTGCAGGTGCGACATGCCTTTTTCCCGGGAATTATTGCAGGTGTGCTGTTTCAGTTTTTGCAATACATATACATTCACTCACAGATTTGGATGTCTACTTACAATGCAATCTATGGCTCGTTTGCCGCACTGCCGATGTTTATGCTCTGGGTGAATTTTTCCTGGATAATCTGTCTGGTTGGTGCTCAGCTCACTTATGCCAACCAAAACCTGAAGAGTTATTTTTATTTGAAAGACATTCATCAGGTGAGTCGAAACTATCATGACGTGCTTCTGATGTTGTTGCTCTCTAAAATCTGCAAGCGATATGAAAAGGACATGATACCTTATAGCCTGTATGGCCTGTCGGCTGAAACTTCTTTGCCGGTTGGTGTTATCGGACGCCTGATTCATGAACTGCATAAGCTAAACTTGGTGGTAGTAGAAGGAGATGATCATGATGCAGCGCAGCGAGTAGTACCCTCGTTTGATATTCATCGACTCACAGTAAACGAGGTGATGAAGCGAATGGATGCGTTTGGTGATTTTTATTCTGGAAAGATAGCCCTGGCACACATGCAGCCGGAATGGAAAAAGTTGCTCGAATTGCGCAGAAGTTTTTTAGTGCAGCAAGGAGATGTCTTGTTGAAGGATTTGTAAATGCCCTATATAGAATAAGGTGTAAAAACAAAATCGCTATAGTCTGAATCATGGATATGAACAGGCTATAGCGATTTTGTTTTTATTGTGGCATACGTTTTTATGTACAAGTAAGAAGGGGTGGGGCTATTCTTCACCCTTAAGTACCGGCAACTGCCAGTGGAACCTTACGGCCAGGACGCGAACCAATACAACCACAATGCCTGAAAGCAGTGCGTTAATTTCAGCAGACATGCCCATTTTATGACTGATAATATAAGCAATACCTCCGACTACACAGGCCATGGCATAGATGTCTTTGCGGAAAATCAGGGGCGCTTCATTGATGAAAACATCACGGATTACACCACCGGCAGCACCGGTTATGGTTCCCATTATGATGGCCATCCAAAACGGATAACCCATATTCAGTGTTTTTTCGATACCGATGATGTTGAATAAAGCCAAACCAATGGTATCAAAGATAAACCATGTGTTGTTTTGCCGAATGATGTGTTTGCCAAAACAGATAACATACAGCAGTGCCAAAGCGCAGCAGATAATGTAAATGGAATTGGTCATCCAGAAAGGTGGCAAGCCAAGCATGACATCGCGAAGTGTTCCACCGCCGATAGCTGTTACCATACCAACAATATAGGCACCAAACCAATCGTATTGTTTGGCCGAGGCCAAGCGAATGCCCGAAATGGCAAAAGCAAAGGTTCCGATAAATTCAATGATCACAAATGACGTCGGGATGCGTAATGCCGCTCCCATTGCTTGAAGAATATTCAATATCTCTTGCATGTTTTTAGGTTATTAATGAAATAATTTTCAGGTTATCGAACAGTGTTTTGTGGCGTGCCCCTTAGAAAAGCACGGATGTTTTCTGCACAGATGTGCATCAGGCGTTGGCGAGCCTCAAAAGATGCCCAGGCAATATGGGGCGTGATATAGGCATTGGGAGCTGAAAGAAGCGGATTAAGCGGTGAAGCAGGCTCAACACTCAACACGTCTGCTCCATAGGCTGAGATGACTCCCTGATGTAAGGCTTCGGCCAAATGCTCTTCGTTTACGAGATTGCCGCGACCAGTGTTGAGAAGTATTGCCGATGGCTTCATCAGCGCCAGTCGTTCTCTATTGATGAGTTGGCGGGTTGAAGCGTTGAGCGGACAGTGCAAGCTGACTACATCACTTTGCTTGAGCAGATCCTCCAGCGACATTTTAATGACTCCTTGAGGCAAATCCTCTTCGGTGCGACTTGTATAGGCACAAACCTGCATGCCAAATGCTTGTGCAATGCGTGTAACTGTTTCTCCGATATGCCCCATACCTATAACACCAAACATCTTGCCCGAAAGCTCCATGATAGGGGACTGCCAATAGCAAAAGTCGGGAGACTGACTCCAGCGTCCGTTTCGGTTTTCTGTTGCATAGTATCCCACCTGATTTGTGATATGCAAAAGATGGGCAAAGGTGTTTTGAGCCACTGACGCAGTGCTGTATGTTGGGATATTGCATACGACAATCCCTTTAAAGCGTGCAGCCTCGGTATCTACCAAATTATAACCGGTTGCCAGAACGCCGATGTATTTCAACTTGGGCAAGCATTGCATGGTTCCGGCAGTAATGATTGTTTTGTTGGTAAGAAGAATGTCGGCTTCTGCTGCTCGTTTGATGATATCCTGTTGGCTGGTTCGGTCATACACTGTCAGCTGTCCAAGTTCTTCTAATTCACTCCAGGACAAATCCCCCGGGTTTAAAGTATATCCGTCTAAAACTACTATATTCATTGTGTTTAAGAAACTAAAAATGATGCTGATTCCTTAATTTGAAAAATGGATTGCAAAGTTAGTGTTTTTGCTGAAACGGCCGAACGGTTTTTCTGAATTTTAATCCAAAAAAACGAAACGTTTAGTTCCCTTTGTAATTCATCTTTCTGTAGCCCACTAATTGATCATATCGTTGGCCCAGCGGACGCCGATATACCATAATGATGTACTCGTTTTCTGTTTGAAAGAAATTTCCGTCAATAAGGTTCTCTGCCAGCGAACTTTCAGGAGGAAGATACAGATATTGATAGTTGTAGTAACCCATTTTCAGAAGCAAGGATGCCTCGTAGGCTTTAGTCGTTTCATTGTAGTGCATCTCATATTCGGGAATGAGCTGGTTGAATGTCCAGTTTCCGGATAGATAAATTTTGCCCGGAAGTCGTTCCGTGCTCTTGAGCGTGAAGTGTACCCAGGAATAATCCGAAGCAGTGGCATTGTCCACGTCGTCTTCGTTTCGAAAGACAGCCGCTCCGTTTTGGTCTTGTTCGAATATATAGTTTCGTTGAGGACGGTCTTCGCTCAAGGTGACATGGTAAAGCGGGTCGTGCCAGCTTATTTCTTCTACATTCATGTTTGCCCGGTTGTAACCCAGAATTTCGAATTTGTGGAATTCGTTGCCAGCAGGAAATATTAGCTGGCGGTTGTGGGTATATTCCAAGGAATTCTGCTTCTGGATGTTTGGCTTTGGGTTAATCACCAGATTGTCCGTACGCCGGTTTTGCATCACGATTGTCTTCAGTTCGCGAATGGGGTCGTTGACATTTAGTGAAGCATAGTTCAGGGAAAAACTGAGTTGCTGGTGTGCTTCGTTAAAGTCAATGTCCGTGTTAGAAGATATAGATGCGTTGATGTTTACGCTTGGTTCTACAAGTGAGAAACAAGCGGTGAGCAACGGTTCTTCGGTGTTTGCTCCATCCTCGTCGCAAAAAACCTGCAGCCGGTAATTGCCCGACAGCTTGAGCGAAAGATGTTCATTGGGTATGCGTACGTGATAATGTGTATAAAGCAAGTTTGTATTGAAACTGCTGCACACGTCTTCGATTACCTGTCCGTTGAAGCCTGTCAGGAAGTCAGATTCGAATATTTCTGTAGACGGAGTCCAATCTGCATTACAATGCTCTATTTTGTATATCAACCGATGCTCATCATGTCCGTAAACATCAAAATCAACGTCAATTATATTGCGCCCTCCCAGGTTTACAACCGGAGGCAGTAAAGCATCTTCGTTGGCCACGATACTGAGAGACTTTACGTTGTCGGCATGAATTTTTGAGTTTTGTGCCAACAATGAAGCCGTATACAGGATGCAGCAAAGTAGAATCCATATTTTCTTCATGGCAATAAGTTGATATATTTCATTTGTTTCATGATAGCAGTTTGCCTTTTCAGCATGTAGCGCGAGGGTTCTTTAGAGCTAAATTTGAGCGGGTTGGGCAGAGTTGCAGCCACAAGGGCACAGTTTGCTCTTGTCAGTTTGTCGGCACCTCTTCCGAAGTGTTGTTGTGCTACAGCCTCGGCTCCATAGATGCCATCGCCCATTTCAATAGAATTCAGATAGACTTCCATAATCCGTTCCTTGCTCCACATCAGTTCTATGAGCACAGTGAAATATGCCTCAAAGCCTTTGCGCACCCACGAAGAAGCGGGCCATAGAAAAACATTCTTGGCAGTTTGCTGGCTAATGGTGCTGCCGCCGCGTTTTCTTTTGCCGCGTTCTCGTTCTTCAATGGCATTCTGTATTTCCTTGAAATCAAAGCCATGATGCGTCATAAAGCGCTGATCTTCGGATGCCATGACCGCCACCGGCAGATATTTGGAAATACTGTCCAACGGAACCCAATGGTGTTTCATTCGGATTTTCTCACCCCGCGTCATCTGCTGGGCACACCTTACAACCATTAACGGGGTGATGTACACCGGAGCAAAACGGTATATAAAAACAGCAAGGATTGTGCTTCCAAAAAACAAAAGCACAATCCATTGCAAGAATTTCTGAATCCGTTTCAAGATTAGAAACATGATTACTGTATTTAAAATTATTTAGATGCTTCAGCTTCAGCAGCCTTAATCATAGCCTCGCTGGCATACAAGTAAACCTCTACGCGGCGGTTTTCCTGCTGACCTGCTTTAGTGCTGTTGTCTGCAACCGGATCAGCCTCGCCCAATCCTTCTACAGATTTGATTTGAGCTGCGCTGACACCTTGATTCTTCAAGTAAGTTTCAACAGACTGAGCGCGCTGCAAAGACAATTTTTTGTTCTTTTCGATGCTCTGCTCCTTGGTGCTGTTTTTCCAGCCCTGATTGTCTGTATAACCCTTAATGGCAACGTCCATGTCGGTATTAGGCAACAATACATTCTTGGCAAAGTTCAACAAAGAACCCTGAGCTGTGTTGCTCAAGTTTGAACTGCTGGTATTGAACAGGATTCCAGAATCGAAGGTAACCTTAACAGCCTGCAAACCGTTAGCGTCTGTTACGCTTTCAACCTCAGCATTGGCAATCTTTTCAGCTTCAGCCTTAGCCTTGTCCATTTTCTTACCGATTAACGCACCTGCAGTAACACCGATAGCAGTACCAACAGCAGCACCGATAGCAGCACCTTTACCTTTGTTTTTACCAGCCAACGCACCGATGACAGAACCCAATGCTGCACCGCTTCCGGCACCAATCAATGAACCTTTTCCGGTATTTGACATACCGCAGCTACTCAAAATTAAAGAAAAGCAGAGAAAACCTGCTGTCAATTTTGTTCCTTTCATAGTTAACTATTTAAAAATTCTTCAAAACGGGAGCAAAGATAAGACATTTTTTTATTTTCACACAAGGAATAAAAAGTTTTTTGTAATTTTGCACCAAAGAAATAATTCGAATTACAAATTATGGCGAAAGAATTGAAGAATCTTACCAAGAGAAGCGAAAATTATTCTCAGTGGTACAATGAATTGGTTGTGAAAGCCGACCTGGCTGAGCAATCTGACGTGCGTGGTTGTATGGTGATTAAGCCTTATGGCTATGCAATTTGGGAGAAAATGCAGCGTATATTGGACGATAAGTTCAAAGAAACAGGAGTGCAGAATGCCTATTTCCCACTGCTGATTCCCAAATCTTTCTTAAGCAAAGAAGCAGAGCATGTTGAGGGATTCGCCAAAGAGTGTGCTGTTGTGACTCATTATCGTTTGAAAACAAACGAAGACAAAACCGGTGTGGTGGTCGACCCGGCTGCAAAACTCGAAGAAGAACTGATTATCCGTCCAACATCAGAAACGATTATCTGGAATACATTCCGCAACTGGATTCAGAGCTATCGTGACCTGCCTTTGCTTTGCAATCAATGGTGTAACGTAATGCGTTGGGAAATGCGTACCCGTCTTTTCTTGCGTACAGCAGAGTTCTTGTGGCAGGAAGGTCATACTGCACATGCCACTCGCGAGGAAGCTGAAGACCGTGCAAAACAGATGCTGAAAGTTTATGCAGACTTTGCAGAAAAATATATGGCAGTGCCTGTTGTACAAGGCGTGAAGAGCGAAACAGAGCGTTTTGCAGGTGCTCTTGATACTTATACAATCGAGGCAATGATGCAGGACGGAAAGGCTTTGCAGAGCGGTACATCTCACTTCTTGGGCCAGAACTTCGGTAAGGCTTTTGATGTACAGTTCATCAACAAAGAAAACAAGCTGGAGTATGCCTGGGCAACTTCATGGGGTGTTTCAACCCGTCTTATGGGTGCTTTGATTATGACACACTCTGATGACAATGGTTTGGTGCTCCCTCCACACTTGGCTCCAATCCAGGTTGTTATTGTTCCTATTTATAAGAATGAAGAGCAACTGGCAGCAATTGATGCCAAAGTGGATGGAATTGCTTCAAATCTGCGTGCCATGGGCGTGTCTGTGAAGTATGACAATGCAGACAATAAGCGTCCGGGCTTTAAATTCGCTGATTATGAATTGAAGGGTGTTCCTGTACGTTTGGTTATCGGAGCACGTGACTTGGAAAACAACACTGTAGAGGTGATGCGCCGTGATACGCTGGAAAAGGAAACCCGTACTATGGACGGCATCGAACAGTATGTTAAGGACTTGCTCGAAGAAATCCAAAATAACATCTTTGCCAAGGCGAAGGCTTATCGCGATGCTCGTATTTATGAGTGTGATGATTATGAGGACTTCAAGAAACGAGTGAAGGAGGGTGGCTTCTTCTTGTGTCATTGGGATGGCACCGCTGAGACAGAAGCTAAGATTAAAGAGGACACCCAAGCTACCATCCGTTGTGTTCCGTTTGAATTCGAACAGACTCCGGGCGTGGATATGGTCAGCGGCAAACCGTCAAAATGCCGTGTACTGATTGCCCGCTCATACTAATAGATTGTTCTCTTTAAAGGTATATAGCAAACCCAATAAACCATTTACTTTTTGAGGAATGGTTTGTTGGGTTTTTTGTTTTTTCTTTTAGTTTCACCTGTTCCTTGTATTTTGCGCATGCTGACTGCCTGTTTTGCCATAGTGTATAATTATGCGCTCTCTGCTTTGCTGATTTGCGTCCCATAGACAAATCGAATGAAAATACGTCATTCTTAGGCGTTAAAAAATGGCGTATCTATATGAATTATAGTCTGTTGAATGACAAATTTTATGTTCTGGATATCGGATAAACAGAAGAGTTTATGCCATTAATAAAGTAATAAAAACAGAAAAAGTAAGAATGTGTTACATCCTAAAAAAGTTCTCTTGTTCTGTTTTGAAAATTCTCAAGAGAATATTTTTTTTATATCAAGAGATGTTTTTCAGAAGATCATGAGCCGGATTGTGTAAGAACGAGGTTTGTTTTATCTGTCTGTATATTTATTCGGTATAAATATACAAACTCAGCCAAAGGCAAAGACGGCTTGTTGCAGCAACCTCTGTGACTTGTTTTTTGTTATCGTCTGTGGCAAGGAAGAATCGTTTTCTTTTTGCAGGTCACAAACAGGTAACAAAATGCTCAGCTGTCAACGCTCCTCAATAAAGGGAATGGGGTGGGGAATAAAGGTGCAAAAACAAGAAAAGCCCCTGTTATACAGAGGCTTTTCTTATTAATGTTAGTTGGGTTATATTTGACCCATTCTTTCGCGGTAAAATTATCCGCCAAAGTTATCGTACATGATACTTTCCGGTTCAACTCCCAGGCTGTCGAGCATACCGACAACAGCTTTTGACATCGGGCCAGGACCACACATGTAGTATTCGATATCTTCAGGAGCATCGTGATCTTTCAGATAGGTTTCGTACATTACATTGTGAACAAAGCCTGCTGTGTACTTAACACCAGCTGCATCGGCTGCAGGATCCGGACGGTCCAAAGCCAAGTGGAAGTGGAAGTTCGGGAATTCTTTTTCGATACCCAGGAAGTCTTCCAAGTAGAATACCTCGTTCAATGCACGGGCACCATAGAAGTAGTGCATTTCGCGGTCGGTAGTCTTCAGAGTCTTGGTCATGTGCATAATCTGAGCACGCAGAGGAGCCATACCGGCACCACCACCAACCCAAATCATTTCTTTCTTCGAGTTGAAGATTGGATGGAAGTCACCATAAGGACCGCTCATGATTACCTTGTCACCTGGTTTCAGGGTGAAGATATAAGATGAAGCGATACCCGGCATTACATCCATGAAGCCAGGACCCTGGTCTTTTGGTTTGAATGGAGGTGTGGCAATACGCACGGTAAGCATAAAGCGGTCACCTTCTGCAGGGTAGTTAGCCATTGAGTAAGCGCGGATGGTTTCTTCTGTATTTTCGCACTTCAAGCCAAACAAGCCAAATTTTTCCCATGCCGGCAGATATTCTGCACCAATCAGATCCTTGTCGATGTCTACGTTATAGTCCATCTTATATTTAGGAATCTTAATCTGTGCATAAGAACCCGGTATAAAGTCCATGTGTGCACCGGCAGGCAACTGTACGATGAACTCCTTAATAAAGGTTGCCACGTTTTTGTTGCTGATAACGGTACATTCGTATTCCTTGACACCCATTACAGATTCAGGAACAACGATTTCCATGTCGCTCTTTACTTTGCACTGGCAACCCAAGCGCCAGTTGTCTTTGATTTGTTTGCGAGTAAACTGTCCTTTTTCTGAGTCCAGGATTTCACCGCCACCGGCAGGAACCTGACATTTACACTGTCCGCAAGAGCCTTTACCGCCACAAGCAGAAGGCAAGTAGATGCCTTGTTCTGCCAGTGAAGACAACAAGCTGCCGCCCTGTGCCACAGAAACAGTTTTGTCACCATTGATCTTGATATTTACGTTTCCGCTTGGTGACAGATACTTCTTTGCAACGAGCAAGATAATCACCAACAGCAAGATGATGGCGAGGAATACACCAATGCTCGTAAAAATAAAATTCATATCCATTGTTTATTCCCTTTCCTTTTAAATTTTCAAACCTGAGAAACACATAAATGCCATAGCCATCAAACCTACAGTGATGAAGGTGATACCCAATCCTTGCAATGGTTTTGGCACGTTGGTATAGGCCATTTTTTCACGGATGGCTGCCAATGACACGATAGCCAAAGTCCAACCAATACCAGAACCTAATGCGTATGCCAAAGAATCCCATACGTTGGCGATGGCTTGCGAGCTGGTAGCCGGGTCCATCTGAATGCGCTGCTGCATAAACAGAGAAGCACCCATGATGGCACAGTTAACGGCAATCAAAGGAAGGAAAATACCCAAGGCTGCATACAGAGATGGAGAGAAACGCTCTACAATCATCTCTACCAGCTGAACGATACCGGCAATGACAGCAATAAACAGGATGAAGGCCAAATAAGTAAGGTCTTGTCCTAAAATACCGTCAGCAGCCAATACTTTAGTCTGCAATAAATAATCCACGGGAACAGTTACCAGCAACACAAATGTTACGGCGATACCCAATCCCAGGGATGTCTTTACATTCTTAGATACGGCCAAGTATGAACACATACCCAAGAAGAAAGCAAAAATCATATTGTCCACGAAAATAGAGCGGACAAACAAGCTTAATAAATGTTCCATAATCTTTTCTTATCTTTTGTATAAGATAGGATGTGGTTAGGCAATACCTTGATTCAAAAGCAAGCTTTTGGCCTGGTACTGCTCTTGCCTTTCACTATCTTTGTTTGTATGTGTGTTACTTTTTCTTCTTGTCAGGATCGTTGATAGCACGCTGAGCCCAGATAAAGCATCCAACCAAAATCAACGCCATGGCTGGCATAGTCATCATACCGTTGTTGATGTAGCCCATTTCATAGAATCCATCAGGAATAATCTGGAAGCCAAGCAAGCTGCCGTTACCGAAAAATTCGCGGAAAGCACCTACTACAACAAGTACCAGGGCGTATCCCAAACCATTACCGATTCCGTCGAGAAAACTTTCCCAAGGACCATTCATCATGGCAAAAGCTTCCAAGCGACCCATCAGGATACAGTTGGTAATAATCAAACCTACGTAAACAGACAATTGCACACTTACGTCATAAGCAAAGGCTTTCAGCACCATACTTACGATGGTAACCAATGCGGCTACAACCACCAACTGTACAATGATACGGATTCGGTTAGGAATTGTTTTGCGGATCAGTGAGATAATCACGTTGGAGAAAGCTGTAATTACTGTTACTGACAAACCCATCACAATTGCAGGCATCAACTGAGAAGTTACAGCCAAAGCCGAGCAGATACCCAATACCTGTACTGCTACGGGGTTATTGAGATTGATCGGTGATGAGAATACTTCTTTATTCTCTTTAGAAAATAATTTTCCCATTTTATTCTACCTCCAATTATTCGTTAGTTGTTAAAAAAGTCATGTAACGAGCCAAACATTCGTGCAACATGTTGTTTACACCGTCAGATGTCAGGGTTGCACCGGTAATAGCGTCGCAACGGCTGTCGTCGGTAAGACCTTCCACGAACTTGCCTTTCTTAGCCACGCTGATGGCAACTGAACTTTTGTCAGCGTTCAACACTTTCTTGCCTTCAAATTGTTTTTGGAATTTCTCGTATTCAGTGATGATGGCACCCAGTCCGGCTGTTTCTCCCTTGTGAGAGAAATAAACTCCGTAGATGGTGTTCTTGTCTGCATTTACAGCCACATATCCCCAAATAGCATCCCACAAACCTTTACCGGTCAATGGCATGACATATTTAGTTTCACCGTTTACCTGACATACATAAAGAGGCAGGTTGTCTGCTTTGATGTTTTTATCCTCAACAGAGAAACCATCTTGGTCTTTGCTTTCGCCTTGTTTCACAACACTACCGTCTGTGGTGATGATTTGGTCGGCTTTAATCACTTCGTTGTATTTGTTCTCTACCTCTGTCTTATCCAAATTGCGGATGTTCAGCGCAGCCAGAATCTGGCTTTTCTTGTCGATACGTACGTTGGCATTGGATTTTTCCTCAAGTGCCTTTGAAACGAACGCCAGCAAGAATGCCACAATCACTACGATGATAATGGCATAGACAATGGTATAGGCATTGCTGTTTGTATCAAATTTCTTTGTAGCCATATTCTTCTATTATTTTTTGATTGCACGTTTAGCTCGCTTGTCGATGTTGTTTTGTACCACGATGTAGTCAATCAGCGGAGCAAATACGTTCATCAACAGGATAGCAAGCATCATTCCTTCTGGATAACCCGGATTCAATACACGGATAATTACAGCCATTGCGCCGATTAAGAAACCATAGTAGTATTTACCTGTTTCGGTGCGTGCTGAAGTAACTGGGTCTGTTGCCATAAATACGGCACCAAAGCAGAAACCACCCAGGATGATGTGTTGGTACCATGGCATGGCAGCTACTGCGTTTCCTTCCGGACCAAAGTTTTGGAAGATTAAGCCCATTACGGCACCACCGAAGAATACACTGAACATGGTTTTCCAACTTGCAACACCGGTCCACAACAAGATTACAGCACCGATGGCAATGGCAATGACACTGGTTTCGCCGATTGAACCCGGAATCAAACCGATGATTTGGTCTGTCATGGTAGTTGTGATGGCTGCACCGGTAGCGGCTTCGCCAAGTGGAGTTGCCATAGTGAAGGCATCCGCAAGGTCATAGCCTAATCCGCAGATGCTTTCTGTAGCAACCCAGCATGTGTCACCACTCATTACGGTAGGATAGCCGAAGAACAAGAATGCACGAGTAACCAATGCTACATTAAAGATGTTCATACCGGTTCCGCCAAAAATCTCTTTTGCAAAAATAACGGCAAAGGCACAGGCAATGGCAATGACCCACAACGGACAGCCAACCGGAACAATCAAAGGAACCAGCATACCTGTTACCAAGTAACCTTCGTGGATTTCTTCGTTTTTCCACTGGGCAACGATAAACTCGATACCCAAACCAACGATGTATGAAACCAAAATTTTAGGCAATACAGCCAGAAAACCGAATCCGAACATTTCAAGGAATGTGGTTTCTGTCAACTTACCTGCTGCCAAAGCATTCTGGTAACCGATATTATACATACCGAACAGCAATGCCGGAATCAATGCAATGACAACAAACGACATGATACGTTTGCTATCAATAGCGTCGTGTACATTCACACCGCATCTTGAAGTTGTATTCGGAACGAACAGAAAAGTTTCGAAACCATCGAATACAGAGCGAAAGGCGTGAAGTTTGCCTCCCTCTTCAAAGCTCGGCTTTATCTTATCAAGATATTTTCTTAACGCGTTCATTATAATTTTCGAATTTTAAAAGTTTAAATTAAGCCATTTCTTTGCGGAGCATATCCAGTCCGTCGCGTACGATGCGCTGCAATTCCAACTTAGATGAGTCTACAAACTCGCAAATAGCAAAGTCCTCAGGAGCTACTTCGTAGATTCCCAAAGCTTCCATACGGTCGATGTCTCCGGTAATGATTGCTTTGACGAGTTGTTCTGGGAATATATCCATAGGGAATACGCGGTCGTATTCGTTGCTCATAATCATGTGGCGCTCTCCACCTTTTACACGGGCATCCAAGGTGTATTCCTTTTTGCCGCACAACCAGCTGAAATAAGAACGGCTGGTTGAGAACTGGTTAAAGCGAGGCATAATCCAACCCAACATTTCGTGAACATCATCGCCTTCAGGAATGACGTTGATTTCTGTGCTGTGTGCTCCCAAGAAACCATTGACAGATGTCTTGGCACCGGTCATAACATTTCCATCGATGATGCGTACATTGCATCCGCTTGCAGCAATACGACCGTCCAATACAGTGCTCAGCTGTTGTCCCACCATTACTTGGGCATAAGCCGGTTTGCTGATTTCAGATCCGGCCACAGCAATCAAACGACTTAAGTTTACTTTGCCTGTATTGAACAAACGGCCGATGAAAATCACTTCCTCAGCACCGATAGTCCATACAACTTCTCCTTTGTTAATCGGGTCGACGTGATTGATTTGTACACCTACGTTACCTGCAGGAGCCGGACCGTCGAACACAGTGACCGTAACATTCTTTGCGCCAGTCAAAGCTGTGTTGCTCTGTTTGCTGCTGACACCAAGATGAGTCTTTGCAATTTTTGCCAATGCGTCCAAACCTGTTTGGAAATCTTGTTCCTGACCAGCCAATACAAATTCAAAGTCAGCAGACAAAGGCATTGAGTTGAAAGCAGAAACAAAGATTGCTTTAGGAGCTACATCTGGTGTAGCCACTACATCATACGGACGCTGCTTAAAGAAGGCAAACAAACCAGACTCCAAAAGGAAATCCAAAACTGCCTTACCGTCCATTGATGCAACTTGCTTCTTGCCAAAGTCAACAGCTTGCTGTTCTGCATCAGCTTGAACCTGTACGCTTAATACTTTACGACGTTCGCCACGCTCAACCAGCGATACGGTTCCGCTCACCGGTGACACGAACTTCACTGTAGGATGTGCCTTGTCTACAAACAAGGCTTCGCCAGCCTTAACGACATCTCCCTCTTTTACTACTACTTTCGGTTTAACTCCAACAAAGCTGTCGGGAACCAATGCAAAGGTACCCGCATTTGCTACTTGAAATTTCTCCTTGGCAGCAGTACCCTTGAGGTTGACATCAAGGCCCTTACGTAATTTAATTACACTTGCCATATATTTGGATTATAAAAAATGGTTTTAATTAAAACGGCGCAAATTTACGTAAAATAACAGTAAATAAGAAAGAAATCTCCAAAGAAAATTGTAATTTCGTCTGTCATTCGAATTAAAAAATATCAAAACACTTAAGAAAATATCTCGTTGGCTCATCGGAATCCTTGCATCGGTTTATCTTTTGGGCATGATATTGCTGCATATCCCAGCAATACAAATCGGTATGTCTTCTTTTATTGCATCCAAGCTTTCAGATTGGCTGGATACGGAAATTCGTATTGGCCGAACGGATATTGGATTGCTGAATCGTGTTGTACTGGACGATGTGCTTATTCGTGACCGCAGTCAGGATACGCTGCTCAGTGCTGCGCGGCTGTCGGCCAAACTGGATGTGATGTCTATCCTTTCGGGGCGTATTGTGGTGAATAATGCACAGCTCTTTGGCTGTTCTGTGAATATTTACCAAAATAATCCAAAAGGCAAGACCAACATGCAGTTCTTGATAGATGCACTTGCTTCTAAGGATACAACAAAGAAAGAATTGGATTTACGTATCAATTCGGTATTGGTGAGAAGGGGAGAAGTGCGCTACAACAAACGTTACGTATCAGAAACTCCGGGACGCTTCAATCCGGCGCATTTACACATTCGTCAATTAAGCACGAATATTGCTTTAAAAGTTTTTCGTCCGGATTCGTTGAATTTCCAAGTAAAGCGTCTTTCCTTTTTAGAACAGTCCGGATTTCAGTTAGATAATCTTCAATTTAAGATTTTGGCAAACCGACATGCCGCAGGTATTTCTTCTATGGAAGTACAGTTGCCAAAGAGTGTCTTGTCTATCGATTCCTTGCGTGCCACTTATCCAGACTCACCAGAGAACATTGGATGGGACGATTGGATAAAAGGCTTGCGCGCGAGTGTTCGTATGGAAAAATCTCATGTGGCATTGCATGATTTGGCTTGTTTTGTTCCTGCCTTTAGTGGAATACACGAACCGATAAAACTACAACTTAACGGCGACCTCCTTCGTGAACATGTCTTTTTTGAACCCATACATCTATATACAAAAAACAAAGAAATAGACGCAAAAATCAGGCTCTTGGTTCATCATATCCGGAATAAAGAGAAGCGTGGCATACATGCATCGTCTTTAGACTTGACCGTTCGTCATGAACTGTTGGCCTTGCTTCCGAGTGAGTTTAAAAAGAAACTGGCCAATGTAATACCTTTGTTGGAAAAGGCTGACTTTGTTCATTTTGGAGGCGAAGCAAAAGCTGGTAGCGAGGCTTTAGCCTTAAATGGAAACTTAACCTGTGCTGCCGGAAATGTTTCGATTGACGGCACGTTTAACGGTACCCGTCAGTTTAGGGGCTTTGTGTCGTCGAAGAATTTTGACCTGAATAAACTGACAGGTCCGGATTCTCGTTTCGGCACATTGGCGTTTGATATGAAATTGGATGGTAATATTCGCCATAAGATACCTCAAGTGATAGCTGACGGCACAATTTACCAATTTGACTATAATACCTATAGTTATCGAAATATTCATGTGGATGGGCGTTATGGCAATCAGGGCTTCTTGGGAAAGGTGTCTATGGAAGACCCCAATGGAATACTTCACTTAACGGGCAGTATCAATCCTTACTTAAAAGAGCCTTCTGTAAATGTGCAAGTGGTTTTGCGAGACTTGTCGCCTTATGATTTAAAACTGACACCAAAGTTGGCAGGGCTGCGCTTTACCACGGAGATAGACGCTGATTTTTCTGGTTTGCGTGCAGATGATTTAAACGGAAATTTATGTGTGCGTAACTTTAGTGTGACCAAATCAAACCATGCGCGCTCATTTGGTGATTTGACACTGCAATGGCGCAAGGATGATGCCCGTCATAAGGATATTCGTATTCAAAGTGATTTTTTACAAGCCTCTGTTTCAGGCGACTTTACTTTTAAAGATTTGGTGCATCAGTTAAAATGTTCCTTGGCTGAGTATCTTCCTGGTTTGTTAGTAGCTCCTGCCGGACGTGTCAATGCCTGTAATCTGACAGCTACTGTACATTTGCAGCATCTTGACCCTTTGAAATACATACTGAACATACCGCTTGAATTTAAACAGGCGGCATCTGTCCAGGCTGTTTATCATAGTAATCATAGTTTGATGCAAATGCACATTCATGTACCTCATTTGCAGTATGGGGCAGAAGATATTCAAAATCTATATGTTGATTTGTCTGGTAGTAATGGCTTTTTGGACGGAGGAATGTACTTGTCGCGGGCAATGGGACGCAACAACGTTAATATAGGTATCAAAACCCAAGTTAGTGACGGTATTCTGCATAATACGTTCAACTGGTGGATGCCTCAAAACAAAAAGTATTCGGGCAGGGTTTCTTTGCAAACTTTGTTTGAATCGACGCATCCCGATAACCCGCATACTTTGCTCTTGTTCCAACCCGGAGAGATTGTTGTTAATGATTCCTTGTGGCAGTTGCATCCATCGCAAGTAGATTTTCGTTCGGATGGAGTGTATATAAAGAATTTTCTCCTAAATCAGTCTGACGATCGTTATTTGCGTATCAATGGGTCCGTGTCTAAAGAGCGTAAAGACACGTTGATTGCAGAATTGAAAAATATCAATTTGCAGTATGTTTTCAATATGATTAACTTTCATGCCGTAGAGTTTGACGGGCATGCAACAGGACGTGTCCTTGCTCATGATTTAAGTTTGGATCCGACGGTTGAGGCTCAGTTAAATGTACCGGATTTTACTTTCAACTTGGCCAAAATGGGAAACTTGCAAGCCTATGGAAAATGGCAAAAGAGTGCCCGTTCCATATTTTTGGATGCCGCAATGCACGATGCCGAGGCAAGCAGTACAACCAAGGTAAAAGGCACAGTAACGCCGGGGCATGACGAAGGCAGTGGATTGGATTTGCACATATCGGCAGATAACACTAATCTTTATTTTCTGAATCATTACACTGCGGGAATTTTTACGGATTTACAAGGCCGCACCAGCGGAAACTTGCGCGTATATGGTCCTTTTGGCGGTATTGATATCGCAGGTGATATGATGGTGAATCATGCTGATTTGAAAGTTGATGTGTTGAATACAAAATATCACATGTATCACAACCCTGTGGCTTTGCGTCCTGGAAAGATAATTTTTAAAGATGCGGTTATCTATGACGAACAAGGAGGGGAGAATGTTGAAGGACATCGCGGTGTTGTCAATGGCGAGTTGCGTCATGAACATTTTTCTAATATGACGTATGATATCAGTATTCATACGGATCAGTTAAAGGCGTATGACCAGCAAACTTTCGGCGATCAGTTGTTTTGTGGAACAGCCGTTGCATCCGGGCGTGTGAATATCACAGGTGAACCGGGCCGTTTGGATGTTGATATAGATGCTTGGCCCGAAGAGCAGACAGAGTTTCAGTATAATTTGTCGCGACCGGATGTGCTTACAGAGAGTCAGTTCGTTAAGTTCGTTTCGAAAAGGGATGATAAGAAAAATCAAGAAACCCTTCTTGTTGAGCCGGATGCAAAAGAATCGGCTGAATCGGCAAGTGATGTCAGAGTTAACTTTAACTTGCACATCACTCCTCGTGCCAAAATGAAAATTCTGATGGATGCACGCTCTGGTGATAATATCACAATTTGTGGAAATGGAAATATAAAGGCATCTTTCTATAACAAAGGTCAGTTTCAGATGTACGGACCCTTTACGGTTCAGGAGGGTGTATACAAATTGTCCTTGCAGGATGTGATTCGCAAGGATTTTGTATTGTCGCCTGGTGGAACAATCGTGTTTGGCGGACCGGCTAATGAAGCTACTTTGGATTTGCAGGCAGTATATAGCGTGCCTTCTGTGTCGCTTAATGATTTAAGTTCGGGTAGTACTTTCAGTCAGAGCAATGTACGTGTGAATTGCCTGATGAACATACAAGGTAAGGCTGTGCAGCCGCATATCAGTTTTGATTTTGATATTCCGAATGTGAATGAAGACGAGAAACGTATGGTTAAAAGTTTAATCAGCACGGAAGAGGAAAAAAACATGCAGATTGTTTATTTGCTTGGAATCGGGCGATTCTATACTTATGACTATAACAATCCGAATCAAAGTCAGTCTTCTGTGGCGATGAAATCTTTGCTGTCGTCTACTTTGAGTGGGCAGTTAAATGAAATGCTTTCGAATATCATTGGAAATAACAACTGGAACTTTGGAACAAATCTCAGTACCGGTGAACAGGGATGGAGCGATATGGATGTTGAAGGACTTTTATCGGGCCGTTTGCTTAACAATCGTCTGTTGATTAACGGTAATTTCGGTTATCGCGACAATGCAAATACGTATAAGTCTTCCAATTTTATTGGTGATTTTGATATCCAGTGGTTGCTAACGCCCAACGGAAATTTGTCCCTGAAAGCATACAGCGAAACAAATGACCGCTATTTTACCAAACAGTCGTTGACAACCCAGGGAATAGGCTTGCAGTTTAAAAAGGATTTCGGTACGTGGAAGGAACTGTTCCTGCCTACGAGAAAGAAAAATAAGAAAAAGAAATAACTTACTTTTCTGTTTGTTGCCAAGATACAACATAGGCCCATACTAAAATCAGTATGGGCCTATGTTGTATCTTGGCAAACAGTTTACCATTCAATGAATTTGCCACGTTCATGACGTTTGCGCAATTCTTCTTTCAAAAAGCGCTGGCGGTCTTTTGCTATAAAACGGCGTGCAAAAATATTAGGAATGGCAACGCCCAGGGCTATACAGAAAATAACCAGTCCGGAATTGACTCCGCTTTCCAAGGCGCGCAAGAATGGAGGTACTTGCTCCAAAGTCTTTACATTAATACTTATAAAGCCTAGCAACATACGATACATAAGTACACCCGGAATCATAGGAATGACAGAGGGTATTGTCAATACGTGATTCGGAACGTGAAACCAATGTACTGCTTTCAGAGCAATGATGCTTACAAGTACGGCACCTGCAAATGAACCCATTACCAAACCCATATCTAGTCCGATATTATTGGTGCTTGCTCCCAAATTTACAAAGTTTCTGGTACATACTGCTAAGATTCCACCTATGGCAACAACCCACAACAGGCGACGTGGAATATTAAAGATCATAGAGAATCCCATAGCTGAAATTGCAGCAGCCAACGCATATTCCCAATAAGCGTGATGCGGAACAATACTTAAGTTGGCAAAGATTTCCGGGATGTTGCAGAATTTGATGATTAGAGAAATTCCGAAAGCCATTGCAGCAACCATTAACATTGTATTTACGGCTCTTACTATGCCCACTTGGATGTAATTGTCAAGCATATCGTCAACGAAGTTAATCAACGGAACACCTGGAACAATAAATAGTGCACAAGCTAATAATGGATGATAGGGAGTACTTGTCCAATGACTTGGCAAGAAAGTGGTCAACCAAGCTATCAGAGTAGCCATGAAAGCTGCAATGGCTATACTCATATAATGATTGATTCCCCACTCGTTGCAACGGGCGCGTACTCGCATTCCTAAAATGGCAGCTATAGAAGCATATAGAAATGAAACCCAATCACATCCAAACTGAATACAGAATCCACCGCAGGCAAAACCTGCTCCGATGGCTACTTGCCATGGTGTGTAATTGCGCTTTTGCGTACGAATCTTTTCCAATTCTTTTTCATATTGGTCTAACGAGTAATCTTCTTCAATGGCACGCCATGAAAGTTTGCTGACCTCAGAGATGGCAGTCATGTTCACTCCATGATGTTCACACTTTTGGAACTTGGAAAAAGAATGAGCTGTGTCGCTTAGGTTCACTTGAAGCATGGTGTAGCTGACATCGATGTGTAGCTTGTCTTCGGGAAGTCCTAGATAAGCTGCTACGCGATACATGTTTCGCACGACACGGTTTGTGTCTGCTAAACTTTCTACTAATAGCTTGCCGGTACGCAATAGCAAGTCTAGCTTGCGTCTGATCAATAACAATTCTTTTTGTTCCTGATAGATTGTCTCTGTTTGCACAAAATTGTTTTGCTGCAGTTTTTCTGAATCCTGCAGGCCCATTTCATTTTTTACCTCCATAAAAATTATTAGAATACCTTTGTTTGTCGTTTTTTCGGGGCACAAAATTACTGAAAAAAAGCGAAACTGCCATACGAAAAATAAAAATGATAAATTCTCTTGCATATTTAAAAACTTATTTCTATCTTTGCACTCGCAAAAAGGAAACAACAATGTTTCTGAATTGTTATCCTTTACGGGAATAGCTCAGTTGGTAGAGCACCGGTCTCCAAAACCGGGTGTCGGGAGTTCGAGCCTCTCTTCCCGTGCTTGTTTAAAGCTCTGTAAGTAAATAACTTACGGAGCTTTGCTTTTAATAGGTCGGACAAAACTCGGACACTAATATTTTAGTTTTATTTGTGCATTAACAAAAAGGGGGCTAAAAATGAATCAGGATTTGTAGGCAATGCCGATTCCTTTTTAGTTTTGATGCATTTCAATAGCTTTCCTGTCTTATATATTATTCTTTGGTACTTAAAATAATGTAGATGATGAGAGCATTCCTACTGACACCACCCATAACATAACTGACTTTTCTGACCTTTTATTATTGTCATCCGTATCAGCAACACTTACACCGAAAGAAATGTCTGAGGTCAAGATGTATTTTCAACAGCGTTTTTAAAAGTGTCTGAACGCATCACGTAAAACTCTAGAGTACGGTTTACGTTTCCATTGAACGCATTAACGACTACAGCGACGTCTTGACATTTTGCAATAGATTGTTTCAACCTAAGTATTCAACAATACTCATGGAGCCTGTGTCTGCCTGGGCATTGCGCGAGGTACACATAAACCTAAGAACTTTCAATGCTGTCAGCATTTACATAATCAATGATACTTTATAATACGCTGCAAAGATAAAAATACATTTGTCTTGTATATAATAAGAAATAGCCATTTATTTTTTGATATGTATGCTACATTTATTTTTAGCTGTAGCTAGTTTATACCTTATTATATATAGCTTCTTATTTATTCGTTACAATAAGGTCGTCTGTTTGCTTCTAATAAGGAATGCCCTACGGCTTTGTTTTTAAATCAAAAAACGTAAAGAAACGGGTGGAATATACAAGAAATCTAAAAAAAACGAAGTTCGCAAAAAAAAATGCCGAGAATATTTGTGAAGGTCCAAGATTTAGTCTACATTTGCCCTTGTAATAATTACATGTTTATAATTAATAAATGACGATATGATGGATAATGCATTAAACACATTATTAGAGTACGGAATACATCCGTCTGTTCAGCGAATCGCCATAATGGATTATCTTCAGACGCATCACACGCATCCTACAGTTGATGAAGTATATGTGGCATTGCATAAGGAGATTCCTACCTTGTCAAAGACTACGGTCTATAACACTTTGAAGTTGTTTGCAGAACAAGGTGCTGCACAGATGCTGACAATCGATGAGCGTAAAGTCTGTTTCGACGGGGTTATTACACCACACGTACATTTCTTGTGCAAGTCGTGTAATAAAGTGTTTGACTTTCCGTTGACAGAAGATCAGATGTATGTAGGTTGTCCTGCTAAGGAAAGTGGTTTTGAGATAACAGAAGCACATGTTTACTATAAAGGTTATTGTGCTGCATGTAAGAAAAATAATTCATGATTCGAAGTGGAATCTGAAATAAAATAGAATACTAATACTAAAAAAAAGAAAGAAAATGGCTAAGAAATTTGTTTGTACCGTTTGTGGTTATGTTCACGAAGGTGATGAAGCTCCAGCACAGTGCCCACAGTGTAAAGCAGGCGCTGATAAATTTAAGGAATTAGTTGAGACAGAGTTGACATTCGTAACCGAGCATGTTATCGGTATCGCTAAGGATGTTGATCCTGAAATTAAGAAAGGTTTGATCGCTAACTTCGAAGGAGAGTGTGCAGAGGTAGGAATGTATTTGGCTATGAGCCGTCAGGCTGATAGAGAAGGCTATCCTGAAATTGCTGAAGCTTTCAAACGTTATGCTTTGGAAGAGGCTGATCATGCTTCACGTTTCTGCGAATTGTTGGGCGATATGGTATGGGATACCAAGACTAACTTGAAGAAGAGAATGGAAGCAGAGAGCGGAGCTTGCTCAGGTAAGATGGAAATCGCTAAGATGGCTAAGGCACAGAACTTAGATGCGATTCACGATACAGTTCACGAAATGGCTAAAGACGAGGCTCGTCACGGACGTGGTTTCATGGGCTTGTACAACCGTTACTTCGGTGATAAATAATCATGCTTTAAAATAGTTCTTTGTTACGAGAGGAATGCCCAATAAAGGGTGTTCCTCTTTTTTGTAACATCTTTGTTACATTCGTATTAAATTATCATTAATTTTTTAGGGTTGATGAGACTTGATTTTATGATGTAACATAAGTTTCTTAATTTAGAAATCCAATTGTAACAGAATGTAAAATTATTAAAGTTGTTTAGAATGGAAACAAAACAGACCTACCATGGCCTGACCAGTCGTGAAGTAGAAGAAAGTAGAGAGAAACACGGCATTAATGTACTGACTCCTCCGGAAAAAGTTTCCTTATGGAAACAATTTCTTGAGAAATTCGACGATCCCATCATCAAGATTCTATTAGTGGCATGGGCTTTGTCTATGGTTATTTCTGCTGTTCATTGTTGGGGACCAGAACAAGTTGGGCTGACTGCCTTTTTAGAACCGTTGGGTATATTCTTTGCTATTTTGCTCGCCAGCATGACGGGGTTTGTATTTGAGGTTAAGGCAAATAGAGCATTTGATGTGCTGAATACGGTAAACGACGATGTAGCTGTAACTGTTGTACGTGATGGAAAAATACAAGAAATAACTCGGAAGGATGTTGTTGTTGGTGATATTGTTCTTCTGAATACCGGAGAGGAAATACCGGCGGATGGCTTGTTGCTCGAGGCCGTGTCTTTGCAAGTTAATGAATCCACGTTGACAGGAGAACCGATAATTGCCAAAACGGTGATTGAAGCCGATTTTGATACTGAAGCGACTTACCCGTCAAATGTTGTGATGCGCGGTACAACGGTTGTCGATGGACATGGCGTGATGCGCGTAGAACATGTGGGTGATGCAACCGGTTACGGAAAGGTTTATGAAGGTTCACAAATAGACAATAATATTGATACCCCTTTGCAGATACAACTGAAAGGACTGGCTAAAGTAATCAGTAAGGCAGGATATGCCATAGCTGTTATTACTTTTGTTGTGCTTACTTTAAAAACTTTTTTTGGTGGACAAGCACCCGAAGGTTGGATGAATATAATCTCTGCCTTGTTGAATCATTTTATGATCGCCGTAACGCTGATAGTTGTGTCTGTTCCAGAGGGGTTGCCAATGAGTGTCACGCTTAGCTTAGCCTTAAGTATGAACAGAATGCTCAAGACAAATAACTTAGTCCGAAAGATGCATGCCTGCGAAACAATGGGTGCAACTACGGTGATTTGTACCGACAAGACAGGAACACTGACTCAAAATCAAATGCAGGTTTATGAAACTCAGTTCTTTAATTTGAATAATCAACATCTTTTGGATGATGACTTGAGTAAGGCTATTGCAGAGGGTATCGCAGTTAACTCTACAGCTAATCTGGATGAGGACAATGGCACGTTAAAAACATTGGGAAACCCTACAGAAGCAGCCTTGCTGCTTTGGCTGCATAGCCAGGGACTTGATTATTTGAATTTGAGAGAGAATGCCAAAGTTGTAAGTCAGCTAACATTCTCTACAGAGCGCAAATACATGGCAACTGTGGTTGACTCTCCTCTGTTAAAAGCAAAGGTTCTATATGTAAAAGGTGCTCCAGAAATTGTATTGGGCCTTTCGGCCAATGTGGCACGCGATGGTAAACTATTGAAGCCAGATGCTTGTAAGGCAGATATAGATGCTCGCTTACTAGCTTATCAGAATCAAGCTATGCGTACCTTGGGATTTGCCTATCAAATATTAAAGCCGGGAGATTCAGAAGCTCCTTATGAGAATGGACGTCTGAAAGAAGGTTTGGATTTGACATATGTAGGTATAGTTGCCATCTCAGATCCGGTGAGAAGTGATGTGCCGGAAGCTGTTCAGAGCTGTTTGAATGCAGGGATTTCTGTTAAGATAGTAACAGGAGATACTCCGGGTACTGCTCGAGAAATTGGACGTCAGATAGGTATATGGACAGAGCATGATTCTGAACGCAACATCATTACCGGTCCTGGTTTTGAAGCCTTAACCGATGAAGAAGCGCTAGATCGAGTTTTGGATTTGAAGATTATGTGTCGCGCAAGACCTACTGATAAGCAACGTCTGGTGCAACTTCTGCAACAAAAAGATGCAGTTGTTGCGGTGACTGGTGATGGTACGAATGATGCGCCGGCATTGAAGGCTGCACAAGTGGGCTTGTCTATGGGAGATGGAACTTCTGTAGCCAAGGAGGCCAGTGACATCACAATCATAGATAATTCATTTATGAGTATTACACGTGCTGTAATGTGGGGACGCTCGTTATATCGGAATATTCAGAGATTTTTGCTGTTTCAGCTCACAATCAATGTGGCAGCCTGTCTTATTGTTTTGGTTGGCTCGCTATTGGGTACAGAATCTCCTTTGACGATTACGCAAATGTTGTGGGTAAACTTGATTATGGATACGTTTGCAGCCGGTGCTTTGGCTTCTTTGCCACCGACTGAGCAGGTGATGAAAGACAAACCTCGTCGCAGTGGAGTTCATGGCGATTTCATCATATCCCGTTCAATGGCATATCATATATTTGGGGTAGGGTTGGTGTTTGTTGCAGTTCTGATGGGTCTGTTGCTGTATTTTCATTCCTATGAAGGATTGACACCGCATGATCTTTCCTGGTTCTTCACGTTCTTTGTTATGTTACAGTTTTGGAACATGTTTAATGCAAAGGCATATATGACAGGTGCTTCGGCTTTTTCAAATATGCGTCAGAGTATGAGTTTCCTATGGGTGGCTTTATTGATATTAGTAGGACAATATCTGATTGTGACCTTTGGAGGCGCTATGTTTAGCGTGCAACCTTTGCCTTGGCAAGATTGGTTACTCATTGTCTCCTCTTCGTCAGTTGTATTATGGTTTGGAGAGCTCGTAAGATTCGTTGCTCGTTTGCGTAAATAAACAAAAAACACAGCATCCTTCATTTTGGGGATGCTGTGTTTTTTTATAAACAAAACAGTGTAAAGACTATTTCCCATTCAGTTTCTTTTCCATCTCTGCGCTTGTTTTGTAACGTTTGTTTAGCCCTTTGACAACATCGTCTGTGATGTCGTATTTAGGAGCAGCATATAGCAGGTTGTCTCCGGCTTTGCTGATGATGATGTCAAACTTCTTGGTTTTGTTATAAATCTTTAGGAAATTCTGAATAGAATCTCTAAGTTGATTGTTGTATTTGGTTTGTTCACCGGCAAATTCTGCCATCAACTGTTCATTGAGACTTTGCAGTTCTTGTTGCTTTTTTGCTAACGACATCTGAGCTTGCTCTAGCTGATCTCTTGTGGTAAAGGCATTCGATTCGTATTTCTTTTGTATTTCTGCATATTGGTTTTGCAGGGCACGTTCTTTGCCGGCTAAGGTGTTGCGGATATTTTCGCCTTTTTGGTTCATCAGCAAGGTATAGTCTTTGCAAAACTTATATTGAGACATGAGTGTGTCTATTTCAACGTAACCGATTTTTTGTGCCTGGTTTGTATTCTCCTGTGTAGCCTGCTGTTTTTCTTCGGTATTCTGTTTCTGGTTACAGCTACTGAATGAAAAAGCCATCATTCCGCAAAGAATACCGGCTTTGATAATTTGATTTTTTCTCATTATGCTTGATTTTTTTTGTTTTTACTGAGTATAACATATTAGTCTTTGTGCTCCGGAATGCGATGAGGATTCTCCTTACGCTCCATGCGGTCCATGCTTTGTACACAATTAATTCCACGTTTGCGCATGGCAGCACTGTGTCCGATGTGCAGATTTGGGAATCTTCCGTTTTTCTGAATTAAGATTTTAATTGCTAATAAGGCCATGCTGACGGCAACAATTATCAGCGTTAATAATAAAGTCTTCAACATTTTGATTATATTTGCAGTTACAAAGGTAATGTAAAATCAGTGTACGCAAAAATTTGATTACTTAATTTTTCTAACAGACCTTCTATTTCTTTCTGTTTTTGACAGTTAGAGAAGCTAAAAGTCTTTTTAAGTGATTTGATTCTGCCCTACACCTAAATTTAAAACCAAGCAATATGACTCAGACAGAATTAAAACCGAAATGTGTATTTGATTGTTTTGCACAAGTAAATAAAGTGCCTCGTCCTTCTAAGAAAGAAGAACAGATGATAGACTTTTTAAAGAAGTTTGCCGAAACTCACAAATTGTCCTATAAGCAGGATACATGTGGCAATGTGTTGATTTCTAAAGCCGCTACAGCCGGTATGGAAAACTGTAAGACTGTAGTGTTACAGAGTCACATGGATATGGTTTGTGAGAAAAACCGTGATGTAGAATTTGATTTCGAAAAAGATGCTATCCAAACTTATGTGGATGGAGAATGGATGCGTGCAAAAGGTACCACTCTGGGGGCCGATGACGGTATTGGTGTTGCCATGCAGATGGCTGTGTTGGCTTCGGATGACATTCAGCACGGTCCGTTGGAGTGTCTCTTTACTCGAGATGAAGAAACTGGCTTGTCGGGAGCCTTTGCTTTGGAACCGGGTTTTATGAATGGTGATATCTTGATTAATCTTGATTCAGAAGATGAAGGACAACTTTACGTTAGCTGTGCCGGAGGTGCTGGAACAACTGCTGTCTTTTCTTATGATACAGTGGCAGTGCCAGCCGGATATTTTGCTTGTGAGCTTAAGGTAAAAGGGCTTACAGGTGGACATTCTGGCGACGATATCAATAAAATGCGTGCCAATGCAAATAAGGTGTTAGGACGTTTCTTGTACCAGTGCATGCAAAAGTATGATCTCTATTTGTGCGACATTCAGGCCGGCGGTTTGCATAATGCCATTCCAAGAGAAGCTGCTGCTGTGTGTGCCATTCCTATGAAAGATAAAGAGAGCATCCGTGTTGACTGGAATATTTTTGCAGCCGACGTTGAAGAAGAATTTAGTGTTACGGAAAAGAAAATGGAATTTCTTCTTGAAAGCATGGAAACTCCTTCTGAAGCTGTGGACCGTAACGTTGCATCCCGATTGATTACAGCTGTGCAGGCTGTTCACAATGGCATCTTGTCCATGTGTCAGGATATAGATCTGGTCGAAACTAGCTCGAATTTAGCAAGCGTCCGCATGCAAGCAGATAAAAAACAAATTGTAGTGATAACCAGTCAGCGTAGTAGTATTTTGAGCGCTCGCAAGAATATGAGCAATACTATTAAGGCTGTGTTTGAGTTGGCCGGTGCAGAGGTAACGGTAGGAGATGGCTATCCGGGATGGAAAATGAATCCGGATTCGGAAATTCTCAAACTGTCAGTTGATACTTACAAACGCCTGTTTGGAAAGGAACCTAAAGTGCTGGGTATCCATGCAGGACTGGAATGTGGCTTGTTTAGCGAGAAATATCCGCATTTGGATATGGTTTCATTCGGTCCGACATTGCGCGGTGTTCATTCGCCAGACGAACGTTTGTTGATTCCAACAGTAGAAATGGTATGGAACCATTTGCTCGAAATCCTGAAGAATATTCCGGCTCGTGCCTAATTGTTGAATTATAGCCTTATATGAAAATGAAACCACTACGCTCTATTGTGTGCGGAATGTTGTGTTTCTGTGCAACGCTCTCTTTTCTTGTCGCATGTGATGATGCTGAACGATTCACAACCGACAAGGGGGCGTTGTTGGCTTTTTCCTCAGACTCTATTAAGTTTGATACGGTCATCACAACTATTGGTTCCAGCACTCGTACGCTGAAAATCTACAATCGCAACAAACGTGGGATACGTATTTGCAGAGCTTGGCTCGAGCAGGGTAGTGCAACTTGTTTCCGTGTTAATGTCGACGGCGTTTTTTTGTCGCCTTTATCTGGTGCTGCGGCATCCGATCTCGAATTGCGCGGTTCGGATAGTATGATGGTTTTTGCTGAAGTTACGTTGCCAGAACGTAATCAGAATGAATTGTTTGAAACAACCGATCGTCTTTGCTTTCAACTTGAGAGTGGGGCAGTACAGTCTGTATTGTTGCATGCCATGGGACAGGATGCCTATCAATGGCGGGGTGTAGTTTTGGACAAAGACACTACGTTGCACCCCGGCAGGCCATATATTATTTATGATAGCTTGCTGGTTGCAACTCAAGCTCGTCTTACCTTGGAGCCTGGAGTACAACTGTATTTTCATGACAAGGCCAACTTGCTGGTACGGGGAAGTCTTGTAGCTGATGGTACGATGGAACATCCTGTTGTGCTACGCGGAGACCGTACTGATCACCTTTTTGATTATCTACCTTATGACAATACACCTTCGCGCTGGGGAGGTGTGCATATTTATTCTGAGAGCTATGGAAATTTGCTTCGCTATACCGACTTGCATAGTGCAAGTTATGGTATTCTTTGCGACAGTTCTTCTCTTGACAAGCAGAAATTATTGCTTGAGAATTCCGTGCTTCATAATATCGGTGGAGATGGCTTAAGGATTATTCATAGTAATATAAAGGTCGGAAACACGCAAATTAGCAATACTTTGGGAAATTGTGTGGCTTTAATTGGCGGAAGCAGTGAGTTTGTTCATTGCACCATAGCTCAATTCTATCCTTGGGAGGCTATGCGCGGTCCAGCTCTTTATATGGCCGACAACTATTTCAGTGCAACTGTTCCGTTTCAGAAAGCTCATTTTTACAATTGTCTGATTACTGGTTATTCAGAAGATGTGTTGCTGGGGAGTCTGAATGAAAAAGAGCAGAAGTACGATTATCTGTTCGTTTCTTCCTTACTCAATACACCGACCGTGAAAGATGACGACCGCTACCGCCAGTGTTTTTTTGAGGAAGATACGGTCGAAACCTATTGTATCCGTGAGAAAGGTTTTGTGTTGTTCGATACGAAAAACTATCGTTACGATTTTGTTCCCGATTCCTGTTCGGCAGCTTTGATGCTGGCGAGTCCTGAATATGCTCGTCTTTATCCTTTTGACCGCAACGGAGTAAGTCGCATGCAACACGTTAAACCGACTGCAGGTTGTTATGAATATGTAAAGAAACAGAAAGAATAAACCATGCGAGGCTTTGTATTTTTTATACTGATACAGTTTGCGCCCGTTTTCTTACGGGCGCAAACTGTATTTCGCATAATGGAGTATAATGTAGAAAATTTATTTGACCTGCAACATGATACAGGCCATTCCGATCAGGAATTTCTTCCGGAAGGGAACAAGCGTTGGAACGCTTATAAGTATTGGAAGAAACAACAGTCTATAAGCAGAGTGGTAGCGGCAGTAGGAGAACGGCATATACCCGATTTGATTGTGCTGTGTGAAATAGAAAACGATACTGTGATACGCGATTTGTGCAAACGTTCTTCGTTGCGCACCTTAGGATATCGTTCGATACAGACAGCTTCGGAAGATAAGCGTGGAATTGATGTAGCGGTACTTTATCAGCCTGGTCGTTTTCGCTTGTTACAAGCTGATACGATACGAATAGCTTCCCAACAGCAAGGATTCCGTCCAACCCGTGACATATTATATGTGCAAGGGAAAATCGTAACAGGAGATACTTTGCATCTGATAGCATGCCATTTCCCCAGTAAATACGATGGTACGCGTGCTGCCGACCGTCATCGTATGCTGGCAGCACAGACGTTGGCTTCTGTTGGCGATTCTATTTTTCGTAGAAACGCTTCGGCCAATATTGTCGTAACCGGTGATTTCAATGCCGGACCGAATGAAAACGTCTTTCGCAAAAGTATATTGAAAGAAATCAGGTGGCATGTATTACCGTCACGTTCGATGAACGTCCGTCAGGATGTACGCGGTACCTATCGTTATCAAGGTCATTGGGGATCGTTGGATCATTTCATCGTTTCGGAGAGTCTTTTGTCTTCTGATTCTCGTTTGTTCCTATCCGATTCTGTTGCTCATATAGCTGATTATTCTTTTCTTCTTGAACGCGACCTTAAATATGGTGGTTTCAAACCATTTCGAACATATTTGGGCCCCCGCTATCAAGGAGGTTACAGTGATCATTTGCCTTTGTTCATTGATTTTCTTATCCGTTTTGAATAAGAATGATTTGTATTCGCTTCAAAATTTCAGTGCAAATCCACGGTTTATGTGAATGCAAATCATAGGTTCTTATGTCTTTATGACAAAAAACGGTGAAAAACATTAATACACAAAAACGCAGCAGAGGAATGAAAAAGTAAATAACCGAGAGAAAACTTGGGATGTTTCGATTTGGATATTGTTTCATATAATATGAAATGAATGTCTCAAAGTTTATGCATATTAATAAAATCCGATTTACGGAAGTTTATTTGCTGAGAAGCGCAAATCTTTCTTGTTATAATTATGCTTTTTCAGTCGTTACATTCATCTGAATCCGGTATTATATGCCTGGCTTACTCGTGATGATAAGGTTCATTGTTGAGTATAGTCATGGCCCGATAAATCTGTTCTGCAAAAATCATGCGAATCATTTGGTGCGAGAATGTCATTTGTGACAGCGAAATTTTTTCGTTTGCTTTTTGGTAAACTGCTTGTGAAAATCCGTAGGGCCCTCCTACAATGAATACAAGTCTTTTAGACACGGTATTCATTTTCTTTTGCATCCATTGGGCAAAATCTACAGAGCGGAATTCGCGTCCGTGTTCATCTAAAAGCACCACGTGGTCGCCCGGTGCCAATGCTTTGAGAATGAGTTCCCCTTCTTTCTCTTTTTGCTGTTCTTGACTCAAGTTCTTGGTATTGCGCAATTCAGGAATGACCTCCATTTCGAACGAAAGATAAAACCGAGTGCGCTGAATATATTCATCAATCAATACGCTAAAGCGTGGGTCGGCTGTACGGCCGACAACTAGTAATGTAGCTTTCATGACTGCAAAGATACATACAGAGCTTTGATGATATTGTGTATTTGTGATATTTAACATTCTACAACGCCGATAAAAAAGCTAATTTGCGTACCTTTGTGTCAAATAATATATTAATCTTGATAAAAGAAAAGAACGATGTTGACAGTAGACGAATTAAATGACCGTTTGATTGATTTGGCCTTTGCCGAAGATATAGGTGATGGCGACCACACCACCTTGTGTTGCATTCCGGAAGATGCTATGGGTAAATCTAAACTTTTGATTAAAGAGGAAGGCATTTTGGCCGGAATAGAGATTGCCAAGAAGGTTTTTCATCGTTTTGATCCAACTTTACAGGTTGAGGTATTTATTCAAGACGGTGCCAAAGTAAAACCTGGAGATGTTGCTATGGTTGTAAGTGGTAAGACACAGAGCTTGTTGCAGACAGAACGTCTGATGCTGAATATCATGCAGCGTATGAGTGGTATTGCTACGATGACGGGTAAATATGTGGCTCGACTCGAAGGTACAAAAACCCGTATTTTGGATACGCGCAAGACAACTCCAGGAATGCGTATGCTGGAAAAAGAGGCAGTTAAGATTGGTGGTGGAGTGAATCATCGAATCGGCTTGTTCGACATGATTCTGTTAAAAGACAATCATGTCGATTTTGCTGGAGGAATCGAGGCTGCAATCAAGCGTTGTCATGCCTATTTGAAGGAAAAAGGCAAGGACTTGAAGATTGAAATCGAAGTGCGCAATTTCAACGAGTTGCAACAGGTGCTTGATTTGGGCGGAGTAGACCGTATCATGCTGGACAATTTTACACCGGCAGACACACGCAAGGCTGTTGAAATGGTAGCTGGCAGATTCGAAACAGAATCAAGCGGTGGTATTACATTTGATACTATAAGAGATTATGCAGAGTGTGGCGTAGATTATATTTCAGTGGGAGCACTGACACATTCAGTAAAAGGATTGGATATGAGTTTCAAGGCATGCTAAGCAATGAAAGATGCAGGCTTGAAAATATAACGATATGATAGAAAGGCGTGTTTTTATGTTGTTGAAGAAATAGTCATATGTTTGCCTCAACCAACATAAAAGCACGCTTTTAATTTATGGGTAATTCATAACGTAAAAAGAATCATGCGTAAAATAGGATTTTTTGTTTTGTTGCTATCCTCTTTGCTGGCAGTAGCACAGAAGCGATACGTATCGCCAATAGATTTTGCCGTGTCGCTGGCTGGAAATTTTGGAGAACCGAGACCCAATCATTTTCATTGCGGTTTAGATGTTCGTACGCAAGGAGTTATCGGAAAGAAAATTTATAGCGTTGCCGATGGATATATAGCCCGTGCCACAGTTGGGCTGAATGGTTTTGGTAATGCGCTTTATGTGAATCATCCGGATGGAAACACATCCGTTTATTGTCATCTGGAGCGCTTTATGCCCGAACTTGCACGCGTGGTTTTTGCTAAACAACTTGAAAAAGAAAGCGAAACGGTTGATCTCCGTTTTGCTCCTGGACAATTCCGAGTAAAGGCTGGACAACAGATTGCTGTTAGCGGAAATACAGGGGCATCGGCCGGACCGCATTTACATCTTGAACTGCACCGTACTTCGGACGGCGCCTTATTGAATCCAATGCCATATTTCAAGCATTTAGTTCGTGATGACATCCGTCCTAAAATACATGGTGTCAGAATTTATCCGATGCCTGGCGAAGGGATTGTTAGCGGTTCGGTACATCCGGTTAATTTTTCGCCGGCAGCGGGAATACAGACATTCAAGGCATGGGGCAAAATAGGATTTGCCTATTGGGCTGATGATTATATGAATGGGACAAACAATAAGTTTGGCATCTATAAAGTAAGTCTTCGAGTAGACGGAAAGGAAATTTATTCCACTCAAATGGATTCGCTGATGCCTACAGATCACCGCAAAATAAATTCTTGGGGCGATTATGAATGGTATATGCAAAAACGAAATTGGTATCTCAAGGGATTTGCAGAACCCGGAAACGATTTGACATTGCTTCAAGTGGGGGCTGACAGAGGAGTGCTTACCATTGACGAAGAGCGAATCTATCAGATAACCTATCATCTGACAGACCAATTTGGTAACACCACGGTGGCTCGCTTCCGTATTCAAGGCACTCCATACGAACATTTGCTGCAAGAGGTTCGCAAGGCAGAGGAAACCAAAAGAGCAAATCCCTTTTATGTGTTTTGGGACCGTTCTAATGTAGTGCAGATGCCAGGATTGGAAATGCGCCTGCCGGCAGGTTCCCTATTTCGAGATGTGTTGTTGCAACCTTCGGTAACGCCAGTAGAGGGCGGGTTGTCTCATTGCTATCGTCTGCATAACGCTCCCTTACCATTGCGTGCCAATGCTTGTTTGATGATAGCCGTGAACCAAAATGTAGAATATCCTGAAAAATGCTATATTCGGAATAAAAAAGGATATATGGGTGGAACTTATCACAATGGATGGATAACTCTTTCTGTACGTAATCTCAATGATGAATATGCCATAGTGCAAGACACCATAGCTCCTGAAGTTAAGCAATTGGGACTTCAATATACAAAGCAAGGAACTTTTTTGCGTTTGATTTGTCGCGACAGATTGTCGGGTATACGTTCTTTGAAAGGGTATGTTGACAATAAATTCGTGTTGTTTACAGGACGCGAAACCTATCGCTGCGATTTGTCCAAGCATGGCATACGCCCGACTAAAAAGCAACACGTGCTAGTAGTCAAAGCCGAAGACCGCTGTGGCAATGCAATACAAGACACCGTCCGTTTTACATATTGACGTGTCAAATGTTTAATAACCCAAAAGGTCATCATTTAGTTATCCATCTATTAGGATATACAACAGAGAATGATTAAATTTGCTAATGAAAGAAAAACAAAAACAATTCATATAATTAAAAAAGAAAATTATGGACAACGAATTGATTCAGTCATGCGAAGCTAAGGCGAAAACTTGGCTCGCTTCATCAGTTTATGATGCAGAAACACAGGCAGAAGTTCAAAAAATGATTGATAGTGAGGATAAAACCGACTTGATAGAAGGCTTCTACAAAAACCTAGAGTTTGGAACAGGTGGTCTGCGTGGCATTATGGGTGTAGGAACGAATCGCATGAACATCTATACAGTAGGAGCTGCTACACAGGGCTTGTCTAACTATTTGAACAAAGCTTTTAAAGATAAAGAACAAATATCTGTTGTTGTAGGTCACGACTGTCGCAACAACAGCCGCTTGTTTGCTGAAGTATCAGCCAATATCTTTGCGGCAAACGGCATTAAGGTTTACTTGTTTGATGATATGCGTCCAACTCCCGAAATGTCTTTTGCAATTCGTCATTTGGGCTGTCAGAGCGGTATTATCCTGACTGCATCTCACAACCCGAAAGAGTATAACGGATACAAGGCTTATTGGGACGACGGTGCTCAGGTATTGGCTCCGCATGACAAGGGAATCATTGACGAAGTGAATCTCGTTCAGGCTGACCAAATTAAGGGATTGAACAAAACTTTAGATGCCTCTAATCCTTTGATTGAAATTATTGGTAAGGAAATTGATGATATCTATTTACAGAAAATTCACACTATTTGCATCGATCCCGAGGTGATTAGCCGTCAAAAGGATTTGAAAATTGTATATACTCCAATTCACGGTACCGGAATGATGCTTATCCCTCAGTCTCTTAAATTATGGGGCTTTGAAAATGTACATACTGTTCCCGAACAGATGGTCAAGGATGGAAACTTCCCAACTGTTGTTTCTCCAAATCCTGAAAATGCCGAAGCGTTGACTATGGCTATCAATTTGGCTAAGAATATTGATGCAGACATTGTGATGGCTTCTGACCCGGATGCTGACCGTGTGGGTATGGCATGCAAGAACAGCGATGGCGAATGGGTGTTAATCAACGGAAATCAAACTTGCATGATTTTCTTGTATTACATCATTAAGAACCGCATTGCTACCGGAAAAATGAAAGGCAATGAGTTTATTGTAAAAACAATCGTGACTACAGAGCTCATTAAGGCAATTGCTGATAAGAACCAGGTAGAGATGTTGGATTGCTACACAGGATTTAAGTGGATTGCACGCGAAATCCGTTTGCGTGAAGGCGAAAAACAGTATATCGGTGGTGGTGAGGAGTCTTATGGCTTCCTGGCTCAGGATTTTGTTCGTGACAAAGATGCAGTTTCTGCTTGCTCTCTGTTGGCGGAGATTTGTGCTTGGGCTAAAGACCAGGGCAAAACCTTGTTTGATGTGTTGATGGATATTTATTTGGAGTATGGCTATACTTTGAATCATACCATTAACGTTGTGAAGCCTGGTAAGAGTGGTGCTGACGAAATTAAGGCGATGATGCAGAATTTCCGTGCTAACGGCCCTAAAGAGTTGGCAGGTTCTAAGGTGATTCTTACAAAAGACTATCAGTCACTTAAGGCTACAGATGCCGAGGGAAATGTAACAGACATCAATCAGCCGGAGCCTTCAAATGTATTGCAGTGGTATACTGAGGATGGAAGTAAGGTAAGTGTTCGTCCTTCCGGTACCGAACCTAAGATTAAGTTCTACATGGAGATTGCAGAAAAGATGGGTTGTGCAAAATGTTACGAGAAAGCCACTGCTGCAGCCATGGAAAAAGTAGAGGCTATTAAGGGTGACTTGAACTTATAATCAGTTTTTCCTTAATGAAATCATAGATAAGTCGCTTCCTCTTTGGCATTGTCCGAGCAGGAAGCGATTTCTTTATAAAACAAACAGATTATGGACAAAGCATATTGGTTTGTATTTTTTAGTGACAATTTATTGTTGTGCCAGTCTGAAGGTCATTACTGTGTGCCGTGTCAGGAAGAGCCACCCGTTGCGTTGACAGAGTGGAATGTAGTCCGTACGTATGCCGAAATGAACGGTCTGCCTTGTAAGGTAGTTCAGATAGATCACCCGCTAGCAGAGGATTCTTCTTATGAAATGGTGGGGCTTCGTGCTTCTTATGCGCTGTTGGATCAAGAAACTTATCTAAAAGCCGGAAAAGGTGCCGAAATATTATATTGGGATAGAAATTCAAGATTTTGTGCCGTTTGCGGTGCGCCAATGAAAGCCCATACTGTTATAAGTAAGCGATGTACTGTTTGTGGCAAGGAAGTGTGGCCCCAATTAGCCACGGCAATCATTGTTTTGGTACATCGGGGAGATGAGATATTATTGGTGCATGCCCATAATTTCAAAGGCTCTTTTTATGGATTGGTGGCAGGATTTGTCGAGACAGGCGAAACGCTTGAAGAATGTGTGGCGCGTGAGGTGCATGAAGAAACCGGATTGCAGATTGCCAATATCCGTTATTTTGCCAGTCAGCCATGGCCTTATCCTTGCGGATTGATGATAGGGTTTCATGCCGATTACGTATCGGGTGAGATACATTTGCAAAAACGGGAGCTGGCTTCAGGAGGCTGGTTCCGTCGAGACAATTTGCCGGAGATTCCTCCTCGTTTATCTATGGCTCGCATGCTGATAGATGCTTGGTTGGAGAATAAGATATAACAAAGAACCTCTTCGGGAATTATGATTCCGAAGAGGTTCTTTGTTATATGCAATATACCATTTTCTTGTTTATGCTAATAAAGCGTCTGCCATCTCCTCCAAGACCGGTATGTCTGCTTGTTTCATTTTGCTTTTGATTGTTACCATAGGTGCCACGATTTCCATGTTTTTCATGCCTTCGAGCATACTTGTCATTACCTTTCCTGCAGTAGGCGCCCAAGAACCGTTTTCTACTATTGCCACCTTGCGTTTTTGGAATCCTTTGATTTGCAAGTGATGCAAGAAGTCATACATTGGAGGGAACAGTCCTGCATCGTATGAAGGAGCTGCAACGACCATTTTGCTGAGTTTAAAAGCATTTTCAACAGCAGTGGCCATATCGTCGCGTGACAAATCAGTAATCATCACCTTTTCAGCACCTTTGTCAAGCAATATCTGGGCAATTTTTTCAGCAGCTTCGGCAGTGCCACCGTGTATGGAAGCATAAGCCACGAGTACGCCTTCTTCTTCGGCCTCATACTTGCTCCAAGTGTCATACAACCCGATGAAATAGCCTAAATTGTCTTTCAGTACAGGGCCGTGTAACGGACAAATCATTTGGATGTCCAAACTAGCTGCTTTTTTCAATAACGTCTGCACTTGCACACCATATTTTCCGCAGATGTTGAAGTAGTATCGTCTTGCTTCGTCAGCCCATGGCTCTTCATTGCATAAAGCTCCAAACTTACCGAATCCGTCGGCCGAGAAGAGCACCTTCTCTTTCTGCTCGTATGTAACCATTACTTCTGGCCAATGAACCATTGGTGCCATGAAGAACTGCAAGGTATGATTGCCTAAAGAGAGAGTTTCGCCTTCTTTTACCACAACTAGTTTGTCCGAGAAATCCACTCCTTCAAAGAACTGTGGAAGCATTTGTGCAGCTTTGGTGCTGAGCACTATCTTGATGCTTGGATATTTATTTACCATCGTACCGATATTGGCAGCGTGGTCTGGTTCCATGTGTTGAACAATCAGATAATCCGGAGTTCTGTCTTGAAGCGCTTCGCTCAAGTTTGTCAGCCATTCATCTGTTTTGCGGTTGTCTACTGTGTCCATCACTGCAATTTTCTCGTCCATAATTACGTATGAATTATAGGAGATGCCATTAGGAACCACATATTGGCTTTCAAACAGATCAATATCTGTATCGTCTGCTCCAATGTACTTGATTTCGGGTGTAATTTCTGTCATCATATTGTTTCTCTATATACTTTGTTGAATTACTTGTGCAAAGGTCGTGATTTTAGTTTAGTTATGCAAATACTCACATGAAAAAGTGCGCTTGTTTAGGCATTGTTTACGCGCGGCGCATTTCTTCAAGGAGTTCTTTTTGCCGTGCATTGAGGTGCTGGGGCAAGTCCACATGATATGTAATAATCAGGTTGCTTCTTTCGCCGTTGCTGTATAAATTACCTTTACCTTTTATGCGTACTTTTGTTCCTGATTGTGTTCCTGCTTTAACCTTCAGTTTGATTTTCTCGGCAGATGTAGAGACAATGATTTCTCCCCCTAGCAGTGCCGTGTACATATCAATGTGTACCACTGCGTTTTTGTCCTGGATAATTGGTTCTTGATGTCCGAAACCGCCGAAGCCTCCAAAGTCATGAAAACCGTTATTAGCACTGTGTTGACGGGCATTTCCAAACATCTGTTCAAAGAAATCCGAGAATCCGCCGTTGCCGCCAAACTGACTGAAGTCGAACCCTTCGAATCCGCTACTGTTGTTTCCGCCTTGGAATCCGTCCATGCTTTTCCAGTGTTCGCCATACTGGTCATACTTTGCACGTTTTTCCGGGTCGTTTAAAACATCATATGCTTCGTTCAGAGCTTGAAACTTGGCTTTTGCTTTCGGATCATTTGGATGTAAATCCGGATGAAACTGTTTGGCTCTTCTTCGGTAAGCACTCTTGATGTCCTTTTGTGGGGTATTTTTGTCAATCCCCATGATTTTATAATAATCTATAAATGCCATAATGTTCCTCCTTTTTTTTGCAAAATTATGCTACAAAAGAAGTGCCAGTCAGTTGGTGGCAGACTTATTTATTGTTATTTTTGCAGAAAGAAATGCGGCTTACTCATGATGGCAGATAAAAATGTAAAGGAAAAAAAGATACAGATTATGCACACGACAGATGTGCATGGAGCTTTGTTTTCCCATGATTTTATTGAGAATGCTCCTGCTCGCGGCGGTTTGTCGAGAGTGTATGCTTATGTAAGCCGTGCACGCAGAAAAAATCCCGATTCTGTTGTATTGCTTGATGGCGGCGATGTGTTGCAGGGGCATCCCACAGCCTATTATTATAACTTTGTGCATGCCGAGGGCACACATTTAATGGCCGATGTCATGAATTTTATGAGATACGATGCTTGTTGTATCGGCAATCATGATATTGAGATGGGCCATGCTGTATACGACCGCTTTGCGGCTCAATGCCGATTTCCCGTTCTTGCTGCCAATTTGATAGATTCTGATACAGGCCAACCTTATTTCTGTCCTTATACAATTGTCGAACGTCAGGGAGTGCGTATAGCCGTGTTGGGATTGATAACCAATGCGCTTCCACATTGGATTCCCAAAGAGCAGTGGAGTGGCATTGATTTGCAGGATATGATTGTATCGGCTCGCTACTGGGTGCATCATATTCAGCAAACAGAGCATCCTGACTTGTTGGTTGGCTTGTTTCATTCGGGATGGAATGGTGGCATTGTCACTGAGCAGTTCTGCGAAAATGCTACCCGACAACTTGCTACGGAAGTGGATGGTTTTGATGTGATTTGTTATGGTCACGACCATCAGAAGCGTGTGGAAACTGTCACAAATAAAGCCGGACATAAAGTGTGTTGCGTGGGATTGTGGAGCCAGGCGGCCAATGTGAGTGTGATAGATGTATCACTAAGATACGTCAACGGCCAACTGAAAGACAAGAAAATAACGGCACACATACAGAAAGTTCTTTATGAAACAGACCAGTTGGTTTATGATTTTGAACGCAGGTTTGCCGATGCGTCAGAACTGGTAGCTTCTTATGTCAACCAGCATATCGGTTTTTTTGAACATACAATATGCAGTCAAGATGCTTATTTCGGCTCGTCAGCTTTTATTGATTTGATGCATCGCATTTTGTTGGAACTCACTCATGCAGACATTTCTTTTGCAGCCCCTCTTACCTTTGATACTGTGATTCATAAGGGAAATGTATTTATCCGTGATATGTTTCACTTGTATAAATATGAAAACATGATTAGTGTGTTGAAATTGAGAGGCTCCGAAATTAAGGGAATATTGGAGATGAGTTATGCCATGTGGACTAATACGATGCATAGTCCTGAAGATCATATCATGAATCTTGTTCCTATGCCCGAGAAGGGTTTGCGCCTGGGGTTTGCCAATTTGGCGTTTAATTTTGATTCCGCCGCAGGTATTCGTTATACTGTTGATGTAACGCGTCCCGAAGGGTCGAAAGTAACAGTTTTGTCTATGGCAGACGGTCGTCCTTTTGACATGGAGGCAACATATAGTGTTGCGACTAACTCCTTTCGGGCTTATGGTGGTGGCGAGCTATTTACCATAGGAGCCGGACTCACACAGGAGGAGTTGCATCGACGCATTGACTATACTACAGAAAAAGACATACGTTTTTATTTAATAGAATACATCCGAAAGAGCGGACGTGTAGCCGCAGAGCCAATGAATCATTGGCAATTTGTGCCGCACGTATGGACTGAAGAAGCTTGTGCCCGCGACCGTGCCGCTTTGTTTGGTAACAAGAAACTGTGAGAATGATGAAACGAACACTGGAACAGACTGCCGACGGCAGTTATACTTTGTATGTTCCCGAGATGGATGAACATTATCACTCGGTGAACGGAGCGTTACAAGAGTCGCGCCATGTTTTCTTTCAGGCGGGATGGGATTATTTGCAACGCAGCAGCTTCCGCATTTTGGAATTTGGCTTTGGTACCGGATTGAATGCTCTCTTGGCTTGTGCCCGTGCATCAAGTTCTCAAAAGCAAGTGGCGTATTATTCCATTGAAAAATATCCGCTCACTCGCGATTTGTGGTCGCAGATGCATTATGAGGATTTGGATATAGACGGAGTGGGACAACGTTTCACAGCCTTGCATGAGTGTGCTTGGGATACGGATGTGTTGCTGGAACCCGGTTTCATGTTGCATAAGATTCAAGGCGATTTTCTTGAGGTGGCATTTCCGGAGCAGATTGATTTGGTGTTTTTTGATGCCTTTGCTCCCGACAAACAGCCGGAGGTGTGGAGTCAGCAATTGTTTGACAAAATATACCGTGTGATGTCATCGGGGGGAGTCTTGGTGACTTATTGCGCCAAAGGAGTTGTGCGCCGTATGCTTCAACAGGCAGGATTCCAAGTGGAACGCATACCCGGACCTCCCGGAAAGCGGGAGATGCTCCGTGCGCAAGTGCCCTAAACAGATATGATAGAGAATCCGATAACGCTCTTTTAAGCAAGGACGTTATCAGATTCTTCTATATATAATTTATAACGTTACCCCATCTTACAAGTATGGGAGGTATTTCTCCTAAAAAGCTACGTACTTTTTCAGAATGTAATTCAAAATCATTGTAATTCTGCTTTTTCATATTTCATGTTTATGCTCTTATTATTTTAGTTTCCTAATTCCAGTTGATTCTTAACTAGGTTATGTCAACAATTGCTTGTGTGAGAAAAGGCATAACCAGTTGCAATAAGCAACCAACAAATAATCCTAATATTATTTGTGCGAAATATTTGCGGTATTGTTTTATGTAGCTAAAAAGGAATGCGAATCCATAATTCTTAGATGTGCTGTCATTCTTTATACATCCAAATCTTTTTGTGGGTTCTAGAATCATTGCAATGCCAATTTTATTTTCACATGACTCGGTCCCAATCCAATGACTACAGAAATCAGCCAAAGAATAAGTTATTAAACCTTTGCTCGGGTCTGCAATATAGAATTTGTTTTTAACTTTATAAAGGACCACGAAATGATTTTGATTCCAATGCAGAATGCAGGGTAGTTTTACTTGCAAAAGCTGTTTAACAGATAGTTTTCCGCAGATTGTATCGAATCCTAACATATTGGCAGCTTTGCTCATTCCTAATAATGAAACCCCTTCAGTTGTAGCAAAGCAGTATTTAGAAAGTGTCTCTATAGAATAATCCCTTTTGTAATAGCTGCATATCATGGATAGGCATGCAATGCCACATTGCATGGAATCGTGTTGCTTTATCCATTTGAATTGATTAAACTTAAAATGAATCATATGGCTATAATTTAAGACCGCCAGAAATGCGCTCTTCTGTTTTGATAACACTGCGTTTATAAGATTTTTTATTCTTTCCGGAACTGAACCTGTAAGTTAAATTAATAATCAAGGCATTGCGATATGGTTTCATACTACGTATCGTGTGCTCATTATAAAAATCTGTTGCTATTTTAGTGCGCATTTGCTTAGATAAACCAAAATCCATAGGTAAGAACCAGGTCAGCATAGTTGTTAATCTATCTCCAAACCACTGTTTGTTTGCAGTAAGTGTCCAACTGTCTATACTGGTTTGTTCATATCCTTGGATTAAATTATTCTTAACAATATTTCTATTGTAAGCCAAATCTACCATATATCCTTTGTTGAAAAAAGTTAGGTTAGCTCCATACCACCAACCGTCGATTCTTTTTTTGTATTTTTCGTATTCTCCCCAAGATATGTAGTATGTGCCGTTTACATTCAGATTAAAATACTTTCCTAAGGCACGATCAAATAGTAAAGGGATACTAAATCTCTTCAACTTGGTATTTTTGTATGAAAAGATTACGTTATCTTGTTCCCATGTTGCTAGAGAAGCAAGATGGTTCTTTATATAATCGAATTGCAAATTGATACTAAACATTTTCATAAATTTGTTATCTAAAGCTATTTTATGAGCAACTGATGGTTTTATATTTGGATTTCCCTTTTGAAACACATTGTGATGCAAACTCGTTTGTATAGGATTCAGCATAGCTAGTGTAGGGTATATGCCATTTGTTGTATAAGACAAGTTTAGATGTATGTCATTACTCGGATTGTAGCTTAACATTAAGCTTGGAAGAAAACGGCAATAGCTACTACGTGTATCGAATTTATTTTGTTTGATACTTTCTACTTCTGCTACACAACCTATTTCGGAAGAAAACTTTTCGGATTGATTATACATAAGATAAACCCACAGTTTGTTGCGTGTATTATAATAGTCAAATTCGCTGCTAGCATTATATCTCTTCCATCCAAATTGGTAGCCCGATTTGAATGAGAATAAGTCAGACACATGGTAATCTGTTTCTAATGTATAATTAATATCATGTCTGTCCTCGTTAATAATAGTCTTGTTTTTACTTGTTAGAATGTTTAACCCTTCGTTTCTTAGTTTGTTGTAAGCGATCTCGCTGTAAATGTTTGCTTTGTTCCCTATTTGACCTTTGTAGAACAGTGAAAAGCCATAGATTGGAGTTGTCGTTTTGTTTGTTATGGATTGATTTGTCATGGCTTCTTTGTTAGTTAAACTGATATTTGACGAATATCTTTCATTGCGCCAATCTAGTTCGGCAGAGATTTCATGTTTATCTGTAATACAATAATTTAATCCGAAATTGGCAACATTGCCATAGTATTTATATTTGTCAAGTCCTATGCCTTTCTGATATATTCCATTCTGAATAAGGAACATGTTCTCATATGGTGTATTCCACTTAGAAGCACCATATACATAAGATGCGAAAAAGGCAATTTTATTTTGTGTAAAGGTAAAGGAAGCTGATGGTTGTTCCATCATAACCTTGTCTTTTTCGTTGTTGTTGAAATTTATTATTGCAAAATTAGATGCAGCAAACTCAAAGCCATCATAATCTCGTATCTTTAAGTCAATTATGGCATCGTATCCTTCCGAAACATAACGTCCTGTCGGATTCTTGATGACTTTAATCCGAACAACTCTGTCAATATTGATGCTCTTGATATAATCAGCAGAATATCTTTTGCCGTTCACTAGCATGAGTACATTGTTTTTGTTTTCAACAGAAAGACTATTGTTGATGCGGTTTACTTTCACTTCGGGTATTAAATTAAGTAGCTCAGAAACGCTTCCGCTACGTTCTCTCATATCATTGGTAACAATGTATTCGTTTCCATTGACTAAATGTCTGGTTGTAGATACCGTTACTAAAATTTCATTCAATCCGGCAGTATGAGTTGAATCAGACAAATGGATTTCTAGTGCCATAGAGGGCACTTCAAAACATAATGCAATAACACTTGCAATGATATGTTTAAGATTTCCTTTATTCATAGTGCTTCTTTAGGATAATTACTATTGCATTTATTGATGAAAAAATTCTGAAAGTCTGTATTTCGTTTAGACAAACATTGAGATTTTACTAAACAATCCCTACAATTAGGACAATTCGGTAACAATAAATTAGAAAAAATATTGTCTTTGTCAAATTCATCTTGTATCTTTTTATATAGTTGTTTTTCATTATTAACTGTTTTATCTATTTTGTCTTTGAGAAACTTTTTGATATTCTCAAAATATTCATTTTCTTTATCAGAACCACAAATATGAATAGCTTTTTCATTTTATTTTTTTTATTTTGTTGCAAAAATACGGCAAGAAAAGTTTTTAAACAAGAATAAAAGTTTTACGATGTAATTTTTATATAATTAATAATCAGGTATTTATAAAAACTTTTAGTTGTAAAGTTTAACAGGCTGGTTTAAAGTTTTACGGGAGTGTATATTTAATAAAAACGCCATTCCACTAACAGAGGAATGGCGTAATTGCAGGATGGCAAGTAAGATAATGTAGCTATTCAAATTGCGTTAACAGTCTGCGGATATAAAGACCTATATTTGTTTCATGTTCATTCATGTTCAGTTTCATTCTTATTTCATGACTCATGACGTAATGTCGTTTCAGTTGGATATATTCTCCAACCTCTTTGCCACGTAAGCCGATTGCATATAAGCATAAATAATTTATTTCGTCATCGGACAGTTTGTGCTGTTCGAGATATTCAATAAACCCGGGATGGGATGCTTTGAAGGCGTGACGCATAGATTCCATAAATTTTCGTTTGTCGTTACGCACTGTTTCAAGCAAATTGTTGTATGATTTGGCATACGTTTCGTTTTGGCTGATTTCTTTTGCCAGCAAGCCATTGAGTATGTCCAAGCGTTTCTTTATTATATCTTGGAGCGGATTTGACAGTAGTGCCTGTTCTTTCAGTAGCTTCTTGAGATTGTTGCGTTCAGTTTCTAGTTTAAAAATATTTTGTTGCAGATTGGCAGTTTGTGCTTCCTGTTCTTGCAGCTCATTTTCCAATTGAGTTTTTATTTGTTTCAGGATTTCAGCTTCTAGGATTTTTTTATTTTTCTCCAGTTCTGTCAATTCTTTTTCTTTGAGCAAGTCTTCATGTTCCAGTTTTAGATACTCATTTTCTTTTGCAGCAAGTGCATGTTTTGTTTTGGAAAGATGATAGCGGTAGTATATCCATACAGAAAATATAACTAATATAAAAATAAAACAGATGGTTGTTCCAATAATTTTGTTTCGCTCTTGTATTTTTAAAAGATTATTTATTTCAAGTTGGTGTTTTTGATCCGCAAAGAGTAAATCTTGCGAAAGCAGATTTTTTTGATATTGTTCGAGTATACCGGAGAATTGCTTGTATACTTGAAGCGCTTCTTTATATTTTTCCTGCTTTTCAAGTATTACACTCTTTACTGAAGTGTATTTTAGCGAATCCAAGGTGGTTGATGTCTGTTGGACTTGCGAAAGATAAGTCATTGCTTTGTTGTATTCTCCTATTTTAGAATAACCTCGGGCAAAATCAATATTTTTGTTTTCTGTCAATTCCAAGCCTTGATATTTGTTGAGAAAAGTCTTGATGTCTTTGGCAGAGCCAAATTCAATCGTATAGAGTAGCAGGGAAGAAAAGAAATAGGCTTCTGCTGTTGGGTTTTGTTGTGCAAGAGGTACGCAAACAGACAGCAGACTGTCAGCAGCTGTCTTGTTGTTTTGCATTATATACCCATCGATGGCATTAGTATAGCTTTTGACTTGAAAGATGTCTTTTCCAATAGCCCCATAATGCTTTGCTGCTTCTAGATTATGATGGATGAAATCATTTAGTTTGTACTGCTTGTAATATAGTGTAGCCAGTGCAACATGCGTGTGTGCTACTAATAAAGAGTCGTTTACATAAGCCTCCAGGTCGCATGCATTCATAAAAGAGTGCATGGCTGATTCATCATTTCCTTGGTTTTGATAAATTCTTCCTTGATAATAATATGTCCGGAACTTTTCCTGAGGAGTTCCGTAATTGCTGTAATAATCAATGGCTGGTTGAAGAATATTGAAAGTGGTGGTATCCAAAAGATTTTTATCCAAAGCAATCGATTTGAGAAGTGCATATCTGGCAGATATTTTTTTTTCGTCGATTTTTGACATAGGAATGTTTTGCAGTATGGCAAGTGCTGAGTCCGGATGAGACTCAATGATGCTTTCTGCAGTATTCAGCGTGTTCCATATTTCGTTGTGCCAATTACAGCTGCCTGTTGCCGTTATTATTAAAAAGGACAGGATGATGCGGCTGATTTTTTTTACCTTTTCATTCATATAAGGGGTGGGGCATTAATATGTTCAAAAACGAACCATATTCCTATGTTATATTCTGTCAAGGAATATGGTTCGTGCTTATCTTTGTCGGTGTCAGTATTTGTTTTTATTTGCCGGCTCTCTCCTGGACATACCCTTGCTGGTAAGCAAACAGCAGGCGTTTCAGTTCCTCAATCTGTCCTTGCAGTTCTTCGCCTTTGTCTGTGTCGCGTACCATCATGCGTTGGCTGCTCATTTCTACGATTTGCATTGTACTGACAATATCCGTACCATTCTTAACGGCTTCTTCGGCAGAAGTAAACGGTTCGTGTTGTACTAACTGGAAGCCGCGGCTGTGATAAACCAAAGTATAGCCGGCAATTCCGGTTGTGTTGTGATATGCCTTTGAGAATCCTCCGTCTATTACCATCAGTTTTCCGTTTGCCTTGATGGGGCTTTCGCCTTTTGCTGCACGAACCGGCACGTGTCCGTTAATGATATGCCGGTGTGTTCCGGTTACTTCAAACGCATTCAGGATACGGTCGCACACTTCTTCGCTGTCGCGTAACTTATAATAATATCCCTTTTCTTCGGTGTGTGTACTCTTGTCCTTGATGAAATAACGCTCGAAAGTAGCCATTTTGGACTTGTCAAACAGAGGAGATTCCGGACCGCACCAGATATACCAGTAATAATCAATGGCAAAGTCTTTGTCTTTGGCACATTTGCTGTTGCTGAGAGCTGCTCTCATCAGTTGGCCTATCCTTTCCAGAAGTGCTCTTCCCTGGTATTTTTTACCTTGTATTTCTACATCCTTCAGTGTGCCGTCGGCATTCAAGGGAATGGAAGCATGGAAAAGCAGGTTTGAATTATAGATGCCGTACAGACAGCCGTGCGACAGCAAGCATTGCATGTGATGTTTCAGGCGGTCGCAGATGCAGAACGAACGATGCAGTTTTTCTACGAGTTCAGCCTCTTCGTGCGTCAGTTTATATGGATCTTCCGGATTGACGGTGGGGAAGGAACATTCTGTCATTTCATATGTTTTTCCTTCATAAACGAACACCTTGTTCTCCATGTCGATGTATTCCAGTTGTTTTCTGTCTTGCATCTTCCATTCCGGATGCTTATCAATCAAGGCAGCTTCCAGTTTAAACTGAATGACAGAGATGGCTTTGTGCATCTGGGCGATGAGGCGGATAGTCTTGCCGTTATAGTCTGAATCCTGTTCGCTTATCTTAGGAATAAATTCTTTGCAAGGGTCGTCGGCATACGTTTCCATGGCGAATGTGGCCAGTGGCACCAAGTTGATGCCATATCCATCCTCCAATGTGTTCAAGTTGGCATAGCGAAGCGAGATTCGCAGCACATTGGCAATGCAACAATCATTTCCGGCAGCGGCACCCATCCACAAAGCATCGTGATTTCCCCACTGGATGTCAAAATGATGATAACTGCAGAGCTTGTCCATGATGATGTGTGCTCCCGGTCCGCGGTCGTAGATATCTCCCAGCACATGCAGCTGGTCGATGCTGAGGCGCTGAATCAAATTGCATATCTGAATGATGAAATCATCGGCTCTACCGGTAGAGATGATGGTTTCGATAATCCGGTTAAAGTATCCTTGCTTGTTGTTTTCCTGAGGCGATTCGTGCAAAAGTTCCTCAATGATATAAGAGAATTCTTTTGGCAGCGCCTTTCTCACTTTGGAACGCGTGTACTTTGATGAAACCGTCTGGCAGATTTTTACCAGCTGATGCAACGTGATGTTGTAAAAATCATTTAGGTTTTCCTCTGTGGCCTTGATGTATTCCAGTTTTCTTTCCGGATAATAAATCAGGGAGCAAAGGTTGCGGATTTCAGCCTCGCGCATGGTGGTTCCATACAGTTCGGCCACTTTTCTGCGGATATTTCCCGATGCATTTTTCAGGATGTGGATAAAGGCCTCGTATTCTCCGTGAATGTCAGCCACAAAATGCTCTGTTCCTTTAGGGAGGTTTAAGATGGCTTCGAGATTGATAATCTCTGTGCTGGCGGCTGCGATGTTGGGAAAACTATGTGACAAAAGCTCCAGTACGCGCTGTTCGCTGTCATTGTTTATATGAGTAAAGCTCGATCTTTTGCTGTTCATAATGCTTGTTTCTAAAAATTATAACTAAAGCAAATGTATAAAATATAATTTAATGTAATGTCTTTTTTGGAAAGATTTTAGTCTTGTATTTATAAAATACGGTCAAAAAAACATTTGCCGGATTGGTTAATTATGATTCTTTTCTGTTCTTAAATGCTTAATTAGTTGTTCTGAATACTTATATATCGTGATATTGTACTATATTTGTAGTCTAAAAAATCAGGTGTTAGAGTAGAATGATATCAGATAAATTGCGATGGCTTCCGGCATTTCTTTTATTATTGTTGCCGGTGTTAGTGGAGGGTCATGTTTTTGCCATGCCTTCGGATTCGTTGTGTCCGAAGGCAGAAATAAATGGAACGGTACTTGAGCGGGCGGATTCATTGTCGTCTGCAGTTGTGAAGCCGGCCCGTAGGAATGTGTTTAAATGGATTGGCAATTATTTGAAGAATGCAAACAAGGAGAAAAACAAACCGTTTGATTTCGGTTTGTTGTTGGGTCCCAGCTATTCGCCTACAACTTCCCTGGGCATCGGAGTGGCGGCATCGGGTTTGTATTCTTTGGACCGTTCTGACTCAACGCTGCAGAAGTCTAATGTGTCCCTCTTTGGAAATGCTTCTATTGCCGGTATGTTATCCGTGGGCATCCGTGGAAACAATTTTTTTCGGCATGACCGCTTTCGCATCAATTACCAGGCTTATATGTTTACGTTCCCAAGCTATATATGGGGCATAGGGTATAAAAGCGGCTGTGAGGATGCCAACAAGAGCAAGTATAATCGAGTGAAATTCCAAATCAGGCCGGATTTTCAGTATAAGATTTTCGACAACACGTACTTGGGAGCCGTTGTTGATGTCAGTTGGGTGAATGCCTATCGTTTTGAGCGTCCGGAGGTGATACAGGGACAAGACCCTCATATACAGAATTATGGTGTGGGTGTCAACCTGATATACGACAGCAGAGATTTTGTATTGAATGCCTATCGGGGTAATTATTTCCGCCTGGAGCAGATGTTCTATCCGTCATGGATGGGAAACAAATATTCTTTTTCCTATACTGACTTAACTTATTCTGCTTATCGGCAGGTGTGGAAAGGTGGTGTGCTGGCTATGGAATTGCATGGCTTGCTGAACTATGGCAGTGTGCCCTGGACCATGTTGGCACAGGTGGGAACCATGAATCGCATGCGCGGGTATTACGAAGGTCGTTATCGCGACAGGAATATACTCGAAGGTCAGGTTGAATTGCGCCAGCGGATAAAAGGTCGAAACGGTGTTGTGGCCTGGGTAGGTTTTGCTAATGTGTTTAAGAATTTTGATAATATCTGGTTTCGAGAGATATTGCCCAACTATGGGGTGGGTTATCGTTGGGAGTTCAAGAAACGTGTAAATGTCCGCCTCGACTTAGGCTTTACGAAAGACAAACCTAATGTGTCTTTCAATATCAATGAGGCTTTTTAGAATGGATTTTAAAATAAACGAGAATAATGAAAGGGAAAAACGTATTGTTGGCAGGAGCTTTGGTATGGTTTCCTGCCTTGTCTAACGGCCAGGTGGAGCCTATCAAATATGGTAACTTTGACCAGTGGATTGTCCGTAACGTAAAGGAAAGCAGAATCATCGGAGGAAAGACAAAAACGCTTTATGAAGTGGGGCCTAATGCCGTGTGGAATGAGAACAGGGCATATACGAACCAGGGTGGTTCGCCTTGGGCTTCGTCTAATGTTATGGCGCGGGTTGCCGGCATTACCAAAACCAATACGTCGGTATATCGCGAGAAACGTGGAAATGGCTATTGTGCCTGCCTGAAAACTCATATAGAGAAATGTGTGGTGCTGGGTATCGTGAATATCAAAGTGCTGGCCGCCGGATCTTTGTGGTTGGGTAGTGCCTTGGAACCGGTCACCGGAACTTCTAATCCAATGGGAAAATTGAATGCCGGAATCCCTTTGGCAAAACGCCCGAAAGCCGTGCGTTTTGATTATAAGGTGCGGTTGTCGGGAGAGCCCAATCGTATTCGTGAAACCGGATTTAGCCGTGTTACGAAAGTGGCAGGCATGGATATGCCGGATGTGATTTGTATCTTGCAAAAACGATGGGAAGACGCAGAGGGCAATATCTATGCCAAAAGAGTAGGTACCATGGTTCACCGTTTCTCGAAAAATACAGATTGGGTGAACGGAGCCCAGTTCCCTATACAGTACGGAAACATTTCGCATAAGAGTGGATACCATGCCTATATGGGATTGATTAAGGGAGATGAAACCAAATATGCGTTGAACAGCAAGGGAAAAAATGTTCCTATTAACGAAGTGGGATGGGCTGACGAGAACGAAACCCCTACTCACATTATCCTGCAGTTCGACTCAAGTTTCGGAGGTGCTTATGTGGGTTCGGTTGGCACAACCTTGTGGGTGGATAACGTAAGCCTGGTATATTAGTCAGTCTTCTCAGAAACGCTTATCCTTAATTTCTGTGGGCGAGGAATGCTCGCGGAAATAAAAGTATCATGAATATATAAAAAAATGAATATGAAAATAGATTCCCAAACATTCGATGGCGTAAAGACTCCCTGCTATGTTATGGAGGAACGTTTGTTGCGCCGGAACCTGATATTGATACGCGACGTTGCTGCAAAGAGCGGGGCAGAGATTATCCTGGCCTTTAAGTCGTTTGCCCTGTGGAAATCGTTTCCTGTTTTTAGAGATTATATTACGCACACAACTGCCAGCTCGTTGTATGAGGCTCGCTTGGCTGCCGAGGAATTTGGCAGCAAGGCACATACCTACTCACCGGCTTATACCGATGAGGAGTTTCCGTCGCTGCTGGCTTGCAGTAGTCATGTCACATTTAATTCTCTGACGCAGTATCGGCATTTCTGGCCTTTGGTCAAGGCTTATAATCATCAGCATGCTCAGGATGCGGTGTCTTGTGGCTTGCGTGTCAACCCCGAATATTCGGAAATCGAAGTAGAATTGTATGATCCTTGTGCCCCGGGTTCACGTTTTGGCGTTCTTTCTGATGCGTTGGGTGATGAACTGCCCGAAGGCATTGAAGGCTTCCATTGCCATTGTCACTGCGAGAGCGATTCTACGGCTTTGGAACATACATTGGTTCATTTGGAAGCAAAATTTGGCAAATGGCTGCCTCGTCTTAAATGGCTGAATCTCGGAGGCGGACATCTGATGACACGCAAGGGATATGATGTGGAGCATCTGATCGGTTTGTTGCGTGGTTTGCAGGAACGCTATCCTAATCTGAAAATCATACTGGAGCCGGGGTCGGCTTTTGCCTGGCAGACCGGTGCCTTGGTTTCGAAGGTTGTTGATATCGTCGAGAATAAGGGTATTCGTACGGCTATACTCAATGTAAGTTTTACGTGTCACATGCCCGACTGTCTTGAGATGCCTTATCAGCCGGCCGTGCGTCATGCTGAGGCTTTGCCGGCAGATTATGTTAAGGCGGCCTCAAGCGAAGAGCACGTCTACCGCCTGGGAGGAAACAGCTGCTTGAGCGGCGATTTTATGTCATGTTGGAAATTTGATCACGAATTACAGGTAGGAGATACCATCATTTTTGAAGATATGATTCATTATACTACGGTAAAAACGAATATGTTCAACGGAATACACCATCCGTCTATTGCCATGTTGCATGAGGACGGAGAATTGGAGTATTATCGTGAGTATAATTATGAGGATTATCGCGACAGAATGTGCTGATAAACGGGGCGGATTTCTTTATTTCAAGTACAAAATAAAGAAATTCGCCTTTTTTTTGAAGAAAAATGCGCAAAAGATTTGCAGGATAAAAAAAAAGTAGTACCTTTGCAACGCATTCGAAAAGAATGGGACCTCAATGCGGAAATAGCTCAGTTGGTAGAGCACGACCTTGCCAAGGTCGGGGTCGCGAGTTCGAGCCTCGTTTTCCGCTCTATACTGAAAAGGTATGCCCAGGTGGCGGAATGGTAGACGCGCTCGTTTCAGGTGCGAGTGTTGAGAGACGTGCAAGTTCGAGTCTTGTTCTGGGCACCAGTCAGTTTTCTCGGAGAGATGGCGGAATTGGTAGACGCGCTACTTTGAGGGGGTAGTGACAGTTGTGTCGTGGGAGTTCGAGTCTCCTTCTCTTCACGAATGTGATTATGCGGAAATAGCTCAGTTGGTAGAGCACGACCTTGCCAAGGTCGGGGTCGCGAGTTCGAGCCTCGTTTTCCGCTCTATACTGAAAAGGTATGCCCAGGTGGCGGAATGGTAGACGCGCTCGTTTCAGGTGCGAGTGTTGAGAGACGTGCAAGTTCGAGTCTTGTTCTGGGCACCAAAGAGATTGAAGAGTATGAATTCGCAGTGATGCAATTCATGCTCTTTTTTGTTTTGATGTATTTGTTGCCTGCAGTTCCTTCATTTTGTCATTCTGACAAATTGTATTTTCAATGGGCTTGGGATTGTTGTATTTCTGGGCAGGTGGTCGAGTGTCTGGAAATACGCAAGTCTCAGACGTTATGTTTGTGCGTATTTGTTTGAATATTATTTCTTTAAGGTCTGTTTTCTTTGTTGTAAAAAACGGTCAGAAAAATGGATGGATTCGTTTTTTTGTTATTTTTTTTGATGACCTAGTAAAATGTATTTACATATTCAAAATATTCTCAAGAGAATTTTAAAAACATATCAAGAGATATTTATATTTATCTCATGATATGTTTTGCAGTAAGTCTTGTTTATTTTCCGAAACAATGCTGTGTTTTATGGCAAAACTTTGCAAAAAATGGTATTAAATCAGCCGGATTAGCCCCTGGATGCTTCGGCTGCTTGGTTTTATGTGTAGTGAAAAAGGCAGAAGTCAAAGCACATAGTAAGGGTTTCAGCCGTTTTTGTGGGCAAGTTGTCAGATGTTGTCTTGTTCTTTTCTGTTGTTTCGGTAGATTTGCCAAGTGTTGAACAAGTTGTGCCATATGCTGTAGCAGCCTCCGGCAATAACGGTGGCAGGATTGAAAAAGCTGTTTCCAAGCCAGATGGCAAAGATTATGTTTTTCTGTCCAAAAGATTGTCCTGCGCTGACTGGTTCGCCCCATTTTCTGCCAATTAATTTTCCGGTGGCAAACTGAAACACACAGCATGCGAGCGATACCACTCCCACTTCGGTAAGAGCTCCTGCGCTGAGTCCGGATTTAGAAATGTTTTGTGCAGTAACTCCCATGGCAATAGAGAGAGATACGGCCCATAAATAAAATGCAAGGTTCTTTATTTGGTTGATGCGCAAGGTGGCGTTGCGGAACAGATAACGAAAGCCGAGCGCGCAAATCAAGGGCGTGGTGAGTAGCGGGAAGGTGTGTAGCAAGATGTTGCCTGCTAAAGATGTGAACGATGTTTCGGGTAAGTTGCGGAATAGGGGCAAAAGAAGCGGAACGATGGTTGCGGTTGCTACATTAATAAGTAAGGTGTATGTAACTGTGCCGGCTACATTGCCCTTCAGTTTTTCTGTGACTACGGCAGCAGCTGTTGCGGTGGGGCAAATCAGGCATAATATGGCTGCCTCCATCCAAATCTGAAAGCGATGGTCCATGTGCGGAATGAGCAAGGCCAATGCCAGGCACGGTCCAATCTGGCAACACAGCAAGACGAGTTGCCATCGAGCAAGCTGCAGATGCCTGATGTCGATTTTCAGATAAGTGAGAAATAGCATGCAAAAAATCAGGCAAGGCTGTATTGCCGAGATGCTTTGATTGATGAAAGGGGCGAACTTTTCGATATGCGGAACAAGGCAGCCCAGATGATAACTCAGGAACCCGACAGTCAGTGCAAAGAGTAAGGTCCACTTCTTTATTAAATTAATCATGTTTTATTGTATTGGTCCATGTGGTTGCAAAGTTACATAAATTCGGTTAAACATACATTTCTATCTCTGCAATAAAGTAACTATTCGTTGTCTTGTTAGCCTATGGTTTGCGTCTTTACTCCAATAAAAATCATTTTATTGTTTGTGAGTTTCATTCATTTTCCTTATTTTTGCCGTGAATTGTCTATAAGCCGTTAGTGTAATGGCAGATAGGTGGTTGTTGTTTTTTTGGGATTTTTTAAAAATTGTATATTTTATATAAGCTGATGAATTTATATATCCGCTATTTTGATGAAGAATGTGTTGTGGGCAGCTTGCAAGAAGCCTGTGATTTTCTTTCTTCCATACCAGGCATTATTGTGGACGACTATTTTGTAAACGACTTGAAGCAGTATATGGAAAGTCCGATGCCTTATCCGAAACGTTATAAGGTGCGTCCTCGTGTATATTTTATTGTAATCAAGACGATGGCGCAATCCTTGGCCGAGTTTAAAGAAAATGGAGCTCGTCAGGCTATGGTTGTGGAAAACCCTAAAGAAGCCGTCATTAACCGTCTGACAGAAGAGATGATCGGATGGTATGAAGGCGAAATTTTGTTCAAGCGCGTGATCGCAATACCCGGAACCAACAAATTCCAATACAAAGACACTTTGTTCAAAGCTCATGTAAAGGCACATTCGCCTATGGAATGCTATAACCGCATTATTGAGCATCTGCGTAGCCGTCAGGATGTAGACCCGCGCAGCCAGTTCCCCTCTTCTAAAGGGCGCAATTTCAGATATCAGTTTCTGGGGACGCAAGTGAACGGAAAATAACCGGGGAAAAAGAGATTCTGTAACAGTAATTAGAGTAATCAATTATAATAAGGCAGTATTTATGCAAAATAAAAATTATGGAGTGGAGTCTGTTCGCGATTTGAATTCCAGCAATATTTGGGGCTTGGATGCCATGGAACTGGCCGAATTGTGGAGCAATGTGAAAAAAGAGAAGGACGAAGACTTGCCTATGTCCGAGGATAAGGTTTTGAATGTTCTTCGATTGGCTTTTGAGGTTGTTCAGTTCGATACGGAAAACGAACGCGAAGCTGCGAAGTACAAAACCGGTTCGTATGTAGTGCTGTCGCATCTTGACGATAAGAAAAAAGGAGGCATCGCCATCAGAAAAAAAGAAATCAAGCGTATCACAGATTTGTCCTATGAGAATGTGAAATATATCTCAGCGGCTACCTTGTTGGAGTTGATTGACCGTAACTTCGGTGGAGGCTGGGATTCGATTTCTTTGGCTATCAAAGATATAATCGAGTCTGTGTTTGATATCAGTACCACTACGCTTCCTGCATCACGCATTCATGCAAAAGGGGGTACACTGGAGCGTAAGGTGGCCGATGGATATGAGGTGCTGGAAGTTGCTAAAGGCACTTGGGTAGAGGCTATCTTTGCCAAAAAGAAAGAATTGCATGAGAAATTGCGCTTCGTGGCCGAAAGCTCTTCTATGTCTGATGATGAGAATGGCGATAATATGGATGATGATGACACCGAAAGCAATGATGAGGATTTCTACGAAAGCTATACTCCAGAAGCCGATGTGAAGGATGATGATGATTTAGCCGGAGAGTTATAGTGCTGTAAGGCACAAGTCAAACAACGAGTATTTTGCCGATAAGGGGCAGAATACTCGTTTTTATGAAACATACCCTTAATAAATATTTACTGCTTATTTGTTTTTGCATTTCGTGACTGCTTTGCTGAAGTTTTTCCAGTTAGCCTCCCGACTGATTTTATTGACGGCTTTGCTTTCTGCCTTTTGGCCGAAGGCGGGGTTTGCTATGTCTGAAACTGTTGCCGGTGATTCGGTTGATGTTGTGGTGTCGCTTGATAGTTTGTTTTATCAAGAATTGGTAATTTCTGGGAAAAAGAATCCCGTCACCATGAAAGGAGATACATTGATATTTGATGTGTCTGGCTTTTCAGTGCCCGAAGGCGCCAAATTGCGTGTTTTGCTTGAGCGAATTCCGGGCGTGGAAATCCTGCATGACGGAAGAATTTTGGCACATGGGCAGGAAGTGGTGCGAATAAAATTAAACGGTAGAAATTTCTTTAATGAAAATCCCGAACTGGCTCTGAATAGTTTTGCGGCTGATGCACTTGCCGAAGTAAAACTCTATAAGGAGCATTCGGACGAGGAGAAGGCCACTGGCGTGTATCGTCAGGAGGGAGAACAGGTGCTGGATATTTATACGTCTCCCGACCGCACGAAAGGATGGATGGCCGATATTGTTGGCGCTGGGGGAAGTAAGAAACGCTATCAGGCAAGCACAACATGGAGTGGATTTTCCCCCGATTTTCAAAGTCTCGTGTCTTGTTCGGCCGATAATCAGCCTTCTGTGTTTGGGGTGGAAGGGTCTTATTTGAATAAATTGTCGGCAGAAACCAATGTAAACGAAGTGGTCCGTCAAGGATACAACGGCATTGCCAATATATATAAGGAAAAGTGGCAGGTAAATGTAGCTGCCTTTTTCAATAACGGAAAGACAGAGTCTGCGTCAAAAACCAACACAGAATATTACTGGGACTCACCAAAAGTTTTTGCGTTGACAGAAAACGAAAAGAAAACAGATACGTATTCCGGAAATATTACCTTGGACTGGGCATACCAGGGAAATACGCTTTCTTGGAAAACGAAGTTCTATATGAATCATTCTGACTATGACCATGAGGTTAATTCTCAAGTTGACACTCGTGAGACATATCCCTCCCTGCAGACACCCGGCCTGTTTCATGAGCGTTCACAAAACATGAGCCGCTATCAGAATATAGGTAGTTTGCAAAGTCTGGGAGGAGGGTTGACCACCATGCTGACCAAGTCGTGGGGTTCAAAGGGAGATAATATCCTTGTTTCTGCCGGAGTTAACTATACCGGAAACAGGGAATATGGTTTTACTCATGCCGACATATACTACACAAAAACTCAAGGAACCAGTCATCAGGTTATGGAGAATTACTCAAAGAAACGCGGTACGCGTGCCTTTGCCAAGATGATTTATACGTGGGCAGTTCTGCCTGAACTGAAATTTCAGTTGTCTTATGGGGCAGAGCGTTTGCATGACCGCGTGCGTCAAGACGTAAATGATTTGAGCTTTGCTTTCTTGAGTCTTGTTGAGCATGTTAATTTGCCTGCTGATAGCTTGAATAAAAGAGCACGATTAACTACTTGGCTGCACGACTGCTGTGCACGAGTTCAGTTCGAGAAAGCGGGTTGGTGTGCCTCTGGGGCTGTAACTTTCGAACCTCAGAAGATGTTTTTACATTATCAAAAATACGTTCATAACGTTGACAGTGTGCAGACACTTTGGTCGTTTTTGCCTGAATTGAGCCTGACTTATCAGAATGTAGATAAGTGGAATATGAGCTTCCGATATATGGGTAAACGAAAACAGCCCGATTTCCTGTCTATGTTGCCCGTTTGGGACAATACCGATCCTTTGCATCGGTATATAGGCAATGCCGGACTGAAACCCGAAACCAATCATATACTGTCCTTTTCGTTCTTTTCATTTGCCTTGGATTTGCAACGACAACTGAATATTGCCGTGAATGCCATCGTAAACCAGAATAATATCACACAACGGCTAGAGTACGATTCGGACAAGGGCGCGTATTCTGTGATGCCCGTCAATGTTAATGGCAATTGGAATGCTTCATTTGTGCTTGATTATATCACCTCGTTTCATAAAGCGCCAGCCTGTCGCTTGGAATGGCAAAGTACAGTAAACGGGGGAGTGGAACACGCTTATCAAGTGCGGCAGAAATTGCGTAGGCGCGAACCCGACTTGCTGACTAAGGTAAGTACTTTCGCTACAACGCATTCGGGCGCTTTTTTATATAAGTTTCGCTTTTTGAGAGTAAAGCCTTATGCTTACGTTAGATGGGCTCGCTATTGGAATGACGCACAAGATGAAGTGGAGTCTAATTTGCGGATGTATGGCTGGGGTGCTTTGCTGCAGTTGGATTTGGATTGTGGAATGAGCATGAGTGCCGATTGTTATCAAAATTGCAGAAACGGCTATCAAGAAGCTGATATGAACGGTAAGGAATGGATCTGCAATCTGGAATTGAGCTATTCGTTTTTGCGAAACAAATCTCTCGAACTGAAACTGCAAGGGTTTGACTTGTTTCGTCAAGTGCATTCGGTTAACCAGAGCAACACAGTTCAATATCGCCAGGAAATTGTGCACAGAAAAGGTATCAATAGTTATCTGATGCTTTGTGTAAACTTTCATTTTGACCGCTTTTTTATCAAAGGATAGGCTGTATTAATATTCGTTACATGGATGTTTTTATTCCTTTTGGTTGAAGCCGTCTCGTTTTTTTCTGCTACCTTTGTGAAACAAAGCATATCATTATGGGAAAAAGATCGAAAAGAAAATGGTTCGTTCCCGAGGGTGTGGAACCTACAGAACTGGAAAAGAGAGTGATGTATTATGAGAAACTGGGTTGTTTGGTTCCTGACAGGAAGCTGATCAAAACAGCAGAACAGATAGAGGGAATACGCCAGAGTGGCATTATAAATACGGGGGTGTTGGACTTGGTAGCCCAAGAAATCCGCCCCGGAATGACGACTTTGGAAATTGATAAACTGGTGTATGACTATACCGTGTCGCATGGTGCTATTCCCGCTCCGCTCAATTATGAAGGATATCCGAAAAGCGTTTGTACCTCTGTTAATGAGGTGGTGTGTCACGGAATTCCAAGTGAATTTGAAGTGCTCGAAGAGGGAGATATCGTAAATGTAGATGTATCAACAATCTTGAATGGCTATTTCAGCGATGCTTCGCGTATGTTTGTTGTTGGAGGTAAGACTTCCCCCGAAAAGCAAAAACTGGTAGATGTGGCCAAGGAGTGTCTCGAAATAGGAATGCAGGCTGCTAAGCCTTATGGCTTTTTGGGAGATGTGGGTTATGCTATCGCCAAGCATGCGCATAAAAATGGCTTTACGGTGGTGCGCGACCTTTGCGGACATGGCGTGGGACTCCAGTTTCATGAAGAACCGGAAGTGCTTCACTATGGAAAGAAAAACACGGGCATGTTGCTTGTGCCGGGTATGGTGTTTACCATCGAACCGATGATTAATATGGGCGATTGGCGTGTCTTTGTAGACGAAGAGGACGGTTGGACTATCGTTACCGAGGATGAACTGCCAAGTGCACAGTGGGAGCATACCTTTTTGATGACGGAACACGGATTGGAAATTCTGACACATTAAGTTTGTTTTTATGGAAGAAAAAAAGAACATATATATATTAGGTATAGAATCCAGCTGCGACGACACCTCGGCGGCTGTACTTTGCAACGGAGTGCTGCTGAGTAATGTTACGGCAAGTCAGGCAGTACACGAAGCTTATGGAGGCGTGGTTCCCGAACTGGCCTCAAGAGCACATCAGCAAAATATTGTACCCGTGGTGGACCAGGCCCTGAAACGTGCAGGAATCACCAAAGAACAGTTGTCTGCTGTAGCTTTTACTCGTGGTCCCGGCTTGATGGGGTCTTTGTTGGTGGGCGTTTCCTTTGCTAAGGGATTTGCGCGCTCCTTGGGCATTCCAATGATTGATGTAAATCATTTGCAAGGTCATGTGTTGGCTCATTTTATCAAAGAAAATGAGGAAGACAAGAGCCAGCCCCCATTCCCGTTCCTCTGTCTGCTGGTAAGTGGTGGCAACTCACAGATTATTTTAGTTAAGGCTTACAACGATATGGAGGTGCTCGGCCAAACTATTGACGATGCTGCCGGAGAGGCTATTGACAAATGTTCGAAGGTGATGGGGTTGGGTTATCCCGGAGGACCGATTATAGACCGTCTTGCCCGACAGGGAAATCCACAGGCATATCATTTTGCTCGTCCACAAATAGAAGGGTATAACTATAGTTTCAGCGGATTGAAAACTTCTTTCCTTTACTCATTGCGCGATTGGCTTAAGGACGATCCCGACTTTATTGAGCATCATAAAGAAGATCTTGCCGCCTCTCTTGAATTTACAATCGTGGATATCTTGATGAAAAAGCTTCGCAAGGCTGCCAAGGATACGGGTATAAAGCATGTGGCCGTGGCAGGTGGTGTTTCGGCAAACAATGGTTTGCGTCAGGCTTTTCAGGACCATGCCAAGCGGTTCGGATGGACTATCTATATTCCTAAATTCGGATATACGACAGATAATGCAGCTATGATCGGTATTACCGGATACTTCAAATATTTGGATAAGGAATTCTGTAGTATAGATCTTCCGGCATATTCACGTGTTACATTAAAATAGAAAACAATATGAACGTAGAATCTAAAATTTTAAGTAGAGAAATAAGTCCGATACTCTGGAAGGCTGGAGTAACGGTTTCTACTGCAGAAAGCTGTACGGCAGGGCAAATCTCAGCCGCTTTGACTTGTGTGCCGGGAAGCTCAACCTATTTTCAGGGTGGCGTGGTGTGCTATTCTAACGAAGTAAAGACCAGAGTGTTGGGTGTTCCGGCTGATATGATTAATGAGTTTGGAGCTGTTAGCGAACCGGTAGTGCGTGCGATGCTCGAAGGCGCACTGAAAGTATTTGAAACAACCTATGCTGTGGCTGTTACGGGATTTGCCGGACCCGGAGCTGGTCCCGAGGCTCCTGTTGGTACAATTTGGATTGCCGTAGGAAGCGAAAAAGAAGTAAATGTTGTTCAGTTGGCAGGCGATGATGGCCGCGATATGAATCTGGCAAGAGCTACTCACGTGGCCCTGCAAATGCTGTTGGATCTGTTGAAAAAAGATTTTCCGGCAGAAGAAGAGTGATTTTTTTCTCAAAATACTTGTATATTTGGAAATTAACCACTAATTTTGCCAACTGTTTGAAGGAAGCTATTAGAAAGTTAACAAAAAAGGAAGATAGAAATGTCGAAAATTTGTCAAATTACCGGAAAGAAAGCCATGATTGGCAACAATGTTTCTCACTCAAAGCGTCATACTAAGAGAAGCTTTGATGTAAACTTGTTTACTAAGAAATTCTACTATGTAGAGCAGGATTGCTGGATTAGCCTGAATGTCAGTGCTGCTGGCTTGCGTTACATTAATAAGGTAGGCTTGGATGCTGCGTTGAACAATGCGGTAGCTAAGGGATATTGTGATTGGAACAGCATTAAAGTAATTGCTTAATTTTAGGAGGTAGAAACTTATGGCAAAGAAGGCTAAAGGTAATAGAGTGCAGGTAATTTTGGAATGCACTGAAATGAAGGAGAGTGGTCTTCCTGGAACATCACGCTATGTTACCATGAAGAATAGAAAGAATACTCCAGAAAGATTGGAATTGAAAAAATACAACCCAATCTTGAAGAGAATGACTGTACATAAAGAAATTAAATAATAATTAAGAAACTATGGCAAAGAAAGTTGTTGCAACCCTCCGTACTGGTAAAACAGACGGTCGTTCGTACACAAAGGTAATCAAGATGGTTAAGAGCCCTAAAACAGGTGCTTACGTCTTTGATGAGCAGATGGTTCCTAATGATCAAGTAAAAGACTTTTTCAAGAACTAATTCATAAATAATGTGCCCCTTCTAGTTCTCTAGAAGGGGTTTTTTGTTTTTATCATGTAGATTTTCAATATTTTTCCGTAAGAATTGAAAATCTTATATTATCTTTGTAGATATACTAAATAGATTGATTATGGGATTATTCAGCTTTTTCTCAAAAGAAAAAAAAGAATCGCTTGACAAAGGACTTCAAAAAACAAAAGAAAGTTTTTTTGGTAAAATTACACGTGCCTTAGCCGGTAAAGACAAGGTGGATGATGAGGTGCTCGACAACTTGGAGGAAGTGCTTGTAACTTCGGACGTAGGCGTAGATACAACACTTAATATCATCAAACGAATCGAGGAAAGAGTGGCTCGGGATAAATATGTTACGACAAGCGAGCTGAACGGAATCTTGAGAGACGAAATAGCAGCTTTGCTGACAGAAAATAATACAAGTGACACGGATGGGTTTGATTTGCCACAAACAAGCAAACCTTATGTGATAATGGTCGTTGGAGTAAATGGAGTAGGCAAAACAACCACTATTGGAAAACTTGCTTACCAGTTCAAAAAGGCCGGCAAGAATGTCTATCTGGGTGCAGCCGATACGTTCCGCGCTGCTGCCGTTGAACAATTGGTTATCTGGAGCGAGCGTGTGGGAGTGCCCATCGTAAAACAACAAATGGGTAGTGACCCTGCATCGGTAGCATTTGACACTTTAAGTTCTGCCGTTGCCAATAATGCTGATGTAGTACTGATTGATACTGCCGGACGATTGCATAACAAAAAAGGATTGATGGACGAACTTTCCAAAATCAAACGAGTGATGCAAAAAGTAGTCCCGGATGCTCCGCATGATGTTATGCTTGTACTCGACGGTAGCACCGGACAAAATGCTTTTGAACAGGCTAAGCAGTTTACTGCAGCTACAGAAGTAACTTCCATGGCCATCACTAAATTGGATGGAACAGCCAAAGGGGGCGTGGTGTTAGGAATCTCTGACCAGTTCAAAATACCGGTACGCTATATCGGACTGGGCGAGGGCATGGAGGATTTACAGCCTTTTAATAGAAAAGAGTTCGTGGATTCGCTCTTTGGCGATAATAAATAGTAGATGATATTAAGTTGGTGGTTATGTCCAAAAAAAATACGATAGATATTATAACGTTAGGCTGTTCTAAAAACTTGGTGGATTCGGAACAGCTGATAACTCAGTTGCGCGCTAACGGTTATGAAGTGACGCATGACGCAGAGAAACCCGAAGGTGATATTGTGGTGATTAATACTTGTGGCTTTATCGGTGATGCAAAAGAAGAAAGTATCAACATGATTCTTGAATGTTGCCAAGCTAAAGAGGACGGAATGATCAGTAAGGTCTTTGTCATGGGATGTCTTTCTGAACGCTATCTGAAAGAACTGGGCGAAGAAATACCGCAAGTGGATAAGTTCTATGGGAAATTCAACTGGAAAGAACTGATTGCAGACTTGGGAAAATCGTATCGCGACGAACTGAAACTCGACAGACAAATCACAACGCCTTCACATTATGCCTATCTGAAAATATCCGAAGGTTGTGACCGTCATTGCTCTTATTGTGCGATTCCGATTATTACTGGAAAACATGTGTCAAGACCGATGGATGAAATTGTCGAAGAGGTGCGAGGACTTGTGGCAAAAGGAGTTAAGGAATTTCAAGTGATAGCGCAGGAACTGACCTATTATGGCGTTGATTTATATCACAAACAGATGCTGCCAGAACTGATTGAACGCATTGCGGATGTGCCTGGAGTAGAGTGGATTCGCCTGCATTATGCTTATCCAAGTCATTTCCCCGAGGATTTGTTGCGTGTTATGCGTGAACGTTCCAATGTATGTAAATATCTGGATATTGCTCTGCAGCATATTAGTGACCCGGTTTTGGAAAAAATGCGCAGACAGGTTTCTGCAGAACAAACTTATAAGTTAATAGAAAAAATGCGTGCCGAGGTTCCTGGCATTCATATCCGTACAACGCTGATGGTGGGGCATCCGGGAGAAGGTGAAAAAGAATTTGCCGAGTTGCTTGATTTTGTACGTTGGGCTAAGTTCGACAGAATGGGAGCCTTTGCCTATTCGGAAGAAGAAGGTACCTATTCAGCAGAACATTATGACGATGATATTCCGCAGGAAGTCAAGGAACGACGACTAGACGAACTGATGGCTTTGCAGCAGGATATTTCCGAAGAATTGTCTCAAAAGAAGGTCGGACAGACTCTTAAGGTGGTTATCGACCGTGTAGAAGGGGAATATTATATAGGTCGGACAGAATTTGATTCTCCCGAAGTGGACCCGGAAGTGCTGATTCCTGTGTCAGAAAAACAGTTGGAGGTGGGCGAGTTCTATCGCGCTCAAATTACTGCTTCTGATGCATTTGATTTATACGCAACAATTATTGAGTAGTTTATTATATATAGTGAATAATAAAGATTTTATATCCGAATTGTCTCGCAGAACTGGTTACAGCCAAAAGGATAGTTCTACATTGTTGAGCGCACTCGTTACTGAAATCTCTGAGCATTTGGAAAATGATTCCATAGTATCTGTCCAAGATTTCGGAAATTTTGAAGTTCGCAAAAAACTAGAACGTGTTGTAATCAGTCCTGCCACACAGGAACGTATGTTGGTGCCGCCAAAGTTGGTTGTCGCATTTAAACCAAGCGTAACGCTGAAAGAGAAGTTTAACGAAGAGTCTTAAATTATGAGTGGAAAGGTTTTGCTGCAAGATTTAATAGTGGGGGTTTCGAAACGAGCAAATATATCTGAACAAGAGGCTGAGTCTTTTGTTCAGACTGTCTTTGCTATTGTGTCGGATATGCTGGCTGATGAAAAGATAATTAAAATAAGAAATCTTGGAACCTTTAAACTTGTTGAAGTGGATAATCGCGAAACTAAAGATCCGGCTACTGGGGCTATAACAAGAGTAAAGGGGTATAAGAAACTGGTTTTTACACCGGATAATGCATTGAAAGATTTAATTAACAAACCTTTTGCTCAGTTTGAAACTATTGTCCTTAATGATGCTACGGATACTGCTGATATGGAAAAAGGTACGGAAAATGCAGAAACGGACGATGAATACTCTCAAGAGGAGGAAGACTCTGTGAGCATGATTGCTGATACGGGTGCTACTGAAGCAGCCGAACTTAGTGAAAATGACAATCTTGATTCTACAGAGGTCGCAATGACTGATGAGGAACATTCTGAAAATGCTCCTGCTGATTCTGAATCTGAATCTGTTCCGACAAAGCAGGATGTTCTTGACTCTTCCTCAGAACAAGCTGCGGTGGATACACTGGAAGTTGAACATAATTCCGGCAAACAGCAAAATAATTCTGAGTCGAGTCAAGATGCAGAACCTGTAAATCAGCAAGAAGAATCAGTTTCTGATATGCAAAATAGGGCGATAGAAGAGACTTCTCCTATTCAGTATCAACATGCCGACTATCAGAAAGTGAACGAACAAAAGGTAGAGGAATTAAATGTTACAACACAAACTGTAGAACATCAAACTATAGAGCATCAAAGCATTGTGCATCATGAGCCGACAAGAAATGAGGCTCACGAAAAAGGATTGCGCCTGACGCTTCCTGGCATAATTTCGTTGTTCGTTTTTATGTTGCTGATGATGACCGGAAGCTACTTGTTGGGGTATTATCAGATTTTGTGCGTGCGTAATCATACCGTAAAGACAACTGCAACAGAAACTGTTGTTCGGAGTGGAAAAGAGAAATTGCAGACGACTCCGGCTAAAACAAAAGTAGTGACTGCCGTACAAGGTAAAAAGGACTTGCAAAACGAAAAGCAACAAGTTTCATCTAAAGAACAACAAAGTGTGGATTCCGTAAAATCTCAGATTCAAAAAGAAGATTCTATGGAGCTTTTAAGAAAGAAAGCGAACTCGTATCCGCAAGTAGCAAACGGTGATTACTTAATCGTGGGAGTTAAAGGAGTGCATCGCTTGAAGAGTGGGGAAGGTCTGTTGCGCTTGGCTCGAAAGAACTACGGATCACAGAAGTTTATTACATATATCATTAAGTTGAATGATTTTGATAACCCGGATTTAATACCTGTAGGTGCGGAAATAAAATTGCCGCAACTCGTAAAAAAATAAAAATAGCATACTTACCATAAACCCTGTAAAAAGTTTCTTAAATGCAGAATTGAGAAACTTTTTTTAATAGAATAATATTGTTAGTACATCTTTATTGTACTAATTTTGAACAGAAATATCAAAACGTATAATTAAAAATAGAAACAAATGGCAGAAGCATTAGATATTCGTGAATTGAACGAACGTATTGAGCGTCAGAGTGCATTTGTAACCAATCTGATGACAGGCTTGGACCAAGTAATCGTAGGACAAAAGCATTTGGCAGAGTCTTTGTTGATTGGCTTGTTAAGTGACGGACATGTTTTGCTGGAGGGTGTGCCAGGTTTGGCTAAAACTTTGGCTGTAAAAACTTTGTCTTCTTTGATTGATGCACAGTTTAGTCGTATTCAGTTTACTCCAGACCTGTTGCCAGCTGATGTAATCGGTACCATGGTTTATAGTCAGAAAACCGAATCTTTCGAAGTCAAAAAAGGACCGATTTTTGCAAACTTTATTTTGGCAGACGAAATTAACCGTGCCCCGGCTAAAGTTCAGAGTGCTTTGTTGGAGGCAATGCAGGAAAGACAAGTGACTATCAGCAAAAATACTTATAAACTGGCTGAACCATTCTTGGTTCTTGCTACGCAAAACCCTATCGAACAGGAAGGAACCTATCCTCTGCCCGAAGCGCAAGTAGACCGTTTTATGCTGAAGGTGATTATTGATTATCCTAAGTTAGAAGAAGAAAAGAAAATTATCCGACAGAATATATCGGGTGAAAAGACTGTAGTGAAGCCGATTCTGACAACGCAGGATATAATTAATGCACGCGAGGTAGTGAAACAGGTTTATCTGGATGAAAAGATTGAGCAATATATTGTTGATATTGTATTCGCCACTCGTTATCCGGAAAAATACGGATTGAAAGATATTGAAAGTTACATTGAATTCGGTGGCTCGCCCCGTGCTTCTATTAATCTGGCACTGGCAGCTCGAGCTTATGCCTTTATTAAAAGACGTGGTTATGTGATTCCGGAAGATGTTCGTGCTGTTGCTTATGATGTTTTGCGCCATCGTATAGGTCTTTCATACGAAGCCGAAGCTAATAACATTCATAGCGAGGATATCATTAGCAAAATTTTAAATCGGGTAGAAGTACCTTAATGTAGTTATTGTTGCAAATTATATAGGAAATGGAGACGAACGAAATCTTAAAGCGTGTTCGAAAGATAGAAATCAAAACGCGTGGATTGTCGAACAATATCTTTGCCGGTGAATATCATTCAGCATTTAAAGGCAGAGGTATGGCTTTTGCCGAAGTGCGCGAATACCAATATGGCGACGACATCCGAGATATTGATTGGAATGTGACGGCCCGCTTTAACCGACCTTTTGTCAAGGTGTTCGAAGAAGAACGTGAGTTGACGGTTATGTTGATGGTCGACGTCTCATCCAGTTTGAATTTCGGAACATCGGTTCAGCAACAAAAAGATATGGTGGCAGAAATCGCGGCTACTCTAGCCTTTTCTGCCATCTTGAATAATGATAAAATCGGTGTTATCTTCTTTTCTGATAGAATAGAAAAGTTTATTCCGCCTAAAAAGGGAAGAAAGCATATTTTGTATATTATTCGCGAACTGATTGATTTTAAACCACAAAGTAACCGTACGGACATCGGACAGGCAGTTGCTTATCTTACGCGCATACTTAAACGTCGGTGCACTGCTTTTATATTAAGCGACTTTATCGATGCAAAGGATTATAGTGTGCCCTTAACGGTTGCTAACCAAAAACATGATATTGCAGCAATTCAGGTATATGACCAACGAATGACAGACTTGCCGAATGTAGGCTTAATGAAGGTTGTTGATGCTGAAACAGGCTTTGAACAATATATAGATACATCCAGCAAAAAGCTTCGTAGCATGCACCGGGAATGGTGGCACTCTCGCCAAAAAAATATGGAAAATCTCCTTTCTAAAAGTAATGTTGACTTTGTGTCTGTGAGAGCTGACGAGGATTATGTGGTTGCTTTAAAAGCGCTGTTTGCCAAACGAAATTAGGATGATGAAAATGTTTCATAATAGAAAATTGACCGCATGGCTTATTGTAGCCTTGATGTTATGTTGTACTACGGATATATTGGCACAGGCTGCCGTAGATGTCCGTATTGATTCACTTGAATTGTTGGTCGGACAGCAAACACGCCTTACTTTGGATGTGAGTGCCGACGCGAAAGCAAAAATACAATTACCCGAAATTAAAAAAGGGGCGGAATTGACTCCTGGTGTTGAAGTTGTCGAAGTGGCACAGCCGGATACACAGATGCTTAACGGAGGTAGCCGTATGCAAATCTCGCAGCAATATATCATAACATCTTTTGATTCGGCTCTGTATTATTTGCCGCCGATGGAAGTTATGGTGGACAATAAGGCTTATCAGTCAAAGAATTTAGCACTGAACGTATTGGCGGTTCCAGTAGATACACTTAATATAAATAGCTATGATGGGCCGCGCGATGTGATGAATCTGCCTTTTTCTTGGAAGGAAGACTGGCAACCCGTTTTTTGCTATTCCATTTTGTTGGTGTTTCTGGTCTTGTTGACTTTATACCTGTTTATGCGATATAAAGACAACAAGCCTATTATTCGTATCGTAAAAGTAGCTCCCAAATTACCTCCACATACAGTAGCAATGAAGGAAATCGATCAAATTAAAGCTGAAAGAGAATGGGAAAAGCAAGATTCAAAAGAATATTATACGCGCTTAACGGCAACTTTGCGTACATATATTCAGGAGCGATATGGATTTAATGCAATGGAGATGACTTCAAGAGAAATTATTGATCGCCTCTTGCTGATTCAGGATCAAAATGCCTTGAATGAACTGATCATGCTGTTTCAAACTGCAGATTTGGTGAAGTTTGCAAAATATAGCACTCAAGTAAACGAAAACGATATGAACTTGGTAAATGCTATTGAGTTTATTAATCACACCAAGCAAGAGCAGGATCCGAATAAGCAACCCGAACCCAAAGTAATTTCTTCTGAAGAACGCAGAAGCCTGCGTCAAGTATGGACTTTACGTATTGCAATTGCTGTGGCGTCACTCCTTACATTAGGTCTGGCATTTTGGATTGGATATTTGATCTTTAAAGTTTTGTATTAAATAAGAAAAAGATGACATTTGCTAATATAGAATATCTGTTTTTGTTATTTCTACTCATACCATATATTCTATGGTATGTATTGAAATACAAGAAAAGTGAGCCTACGCTTCGGGTGCCCAGCACACAAGCATATATGTATGTTCCTAAAAGTTACAAAGTATATTTGATACATTTGCCCTTTTTGCTGCGTACTTTTGCTTTGATAATGATTATTTTAGTTTTGGCACGCCCTCAAACAAATAATAGTTGGAAGCGTACGGATGTAGAAGGCATTGATATTATGCTGGCAATGGATGTGTCGTCAAGTATGTTGGCTGAGGATCTCAAACCGAATCGTTTCGAGGCTGCCAAGCAAGTTGCCTCGGAATTTATTGCTGGCAGACCCAACGATAATATTGGTCTTACCATTTTTGCAGCCGAGGCTTATACTCAGTGTCCGATGACAACAGATCATGCGGTGCTGATGAATTTGTTCCAAAGCATCAAGAGTGATATAACCTTACGTGGAATGCTCGAAGACGGAACTGCTGTGGGTATGGGTATCGCTAATGCTGTGTCTCGATTGAAAGATAGTAAAGCTAAGAGTAAGGTTATTATTTTGCTGACAGATGGAACAAACAACCGAGGCGATATTTCTCCGCTTACAGCTGCAGAAATCGCTCAAAGTTTTGGTATTCGTGTTTATACTATTGGTGTTGGTACCAATGGTATGGCTCCCTATCCAGTTCCAGTTGCAGGCGGAGTGGAATATCTGCAAGTCCCTGTTGAGATAGATGAACAAACTCTTCAGGCAATTGCTGATAAAACCGACGGAAGTTTTTATCGGGCTACCAATAATGAAAAGTTGCAGGAAGTGTATCATGAAATTGATCGCTTGGAAAAAACAAAAATGAATGTTAAGAAGTATAGCAAGAAATACGAGGCCTATGGTATTTTTGCTCTGATGGCTGCCATCGCCTTGTTACTGGAGATTTTATTGCGTACTACCATTTTGAAAAAGATTCCTTAAAAGAATAGTTATGTTTCGATTTGAATCCCCTTTATTTTTGTATGCATTGATTTTAGTGCCTCTTTTGGCAGCCTTGCATCTATACACCAATTACACACGACGCAAACGTTTGCGCCTGTTTGGTGACCCACGTCTTATGGCAGATTTGATGCCAGATGTTTCAAAATATCGACCTGATGTAAAGTTTTGGCTTTTGTTATCGGGCTTTGCTTTGGTGATTTTTGTATTGGCACGCCCGCAATTTGGAACTAAAGTCGACACAGAAAAACGCAAAGGTATCGAAGCGATTATTGCCATGGATATCTCTAATTCTATGTTGGCACAAGATGTTAAGCCAAGTAGATTGGAGCGCTCTAAAATGTTAGTCAGCAATATGGTTAATCACATGCAAGACGATAAAGTAGGACTTATTGTATATGCAGGTGAAGCTTTTACACAATTGCCGATTACAAGTGATTATGTTTCGGCCCAGATGTTCTTGGAAACAGTTTCTCCTGACATGATTCATACACAGGGAACGGATATCAAGCGTGCAATTAATTTGGCTATGCAAAGCTTTACACCCAATGAAAATGTTGGAAAGGCTATTTTCTTGATTACTGATGGTGAAGACAATGAGGGCGGTGCTGTAGAAGCAGCTCAAGAGGCTGCCGAAAAAGGTGTGAATGTTTATGTATTGGGAGTTGGTTCGCCCAACGGAGCACCCATTCCAACACCAGATGGAGGATATATAACAGATAATACTGGAACAACGGTGGTGTCTCACCTTAACGAACAGATGTGTCAGGACATTGCAAAAGCCGGAAAGGGAAGTTATATATATGTTGATAACAGTTCTTCTGCACAGAAAGCATTGGCACAAGAGTTGGCAAAACTGCAGAAAGCAGAGCTGGAATCTACTGTGTATTCTGAATATGATGAACAATTTCAGGCTGTAGCATTATTAGCTTTGTTGTGTTTGGTTATTGAGATATGCATTTTAGGTCGTAGGAATCCGCTTTTGAAAGGAATCACATTATTTGGAACTAAGAAACATTGATTATGTGGAATTTACATCATAGGATTTTAGGATTATTGCTGTTGTTGCTGCAATTTTCTAATTTATCTGCTCAGTCATCTTATCGTGACTATATGAGAAGTGGAAACAGACTCTTTCGAGATAGTGTTTTTGCTAAATCGGAAGTTGATTATAGAAAAGTAGTGGAATTGGCTCCTCGCTTTCCGCAAGGTTACTACAATCTGGGCAATGCTTTGCTTTGGCAGCAAAAACCTAAAGATGCCATGAAAGAGTATGAGAAAGTTGTCAAATTAGAAACCAATAAATCTCGTTTGGCTACTACTTACCATAATATGGGAGTAATTTTACAGAGTCAGAAACAATATGCTCCGGCAATCGAATGCTATAAAAATGCTTTGCGAAACAGACCTTCTGATGAGGGTAGCCGCTACAATTTAGTTCTGTGTCAGTATCTGCTAAAAAAGAATCCTCAAGACAACAAGGATCAGAACAACAGCAAAGAAAACAAAGACGGTAGCGGGCAGAATAAAGAAGAAGATAAGAAAAGCGAAAAGAAAGATCAGCAACAACAAAACAAAGAAAAGAAAGAGGACAAAAAGCAAGGACAGCAAAATCAGCAGCAAAATCAAAATAAGATGTCCAAACAAAACGCAGAACAGTTGTTGAATGCTGCCATGCAAGACGAAAAGGCTACGCAAGACAAAGTGAAGAAGGCTATGTCGCAGCCGCAAAGAAGACGTCTTGAAAAACAATGGTAAGCGATTGAGTTGTTTGTTAAATGATAATGATATAAAACTGGCATGATAAGAAAACAAACTTTATTTTTTATATTGTTGTTTTGTGTAATTGGACTGCGTGCGCAAATCCAATTCACCACCTCTGCTCCCGAAACTGTCGTTGTCGGGGAAGAATTTCGTTTGTCTTTTAAAGTAACTACACAAGATGTAGCAGATTTTAAGGCACCTGTATTTAAAGGGTTTGATGTACTGATGGGACCTAGTCGCTCATCTGAATCCAGCTTTAGCATGATTAACGGAAAGACTTCTAAAAGTAGTTCTGTTACCTTTACTTATATATTAAGTGCCAATGCTCCGGGTATTTATACAATTCCCGGTGCTACTGTTCGTACAGAAGATGGAGAGGTGCATAAGGCTAATTCAGTGCGTTTGCAGGTTCTTAAGGCAGATGAATCGTCTCGCAGTCAGAATGGCGGAGCATCGCGTATGCACACGCAGCAAACTGGCAGTCAAATTACGTCAAAAGATTTGTTTATAACTGTTACAGCCAATAAAAAGAGAGTATTTGAGCAAGAGGCTATTCTCTTGACATACAAGGTTTATTCGTTGGTGAACCTAACTCAGTTGGCTGGAAATATGCCCGATCTTGACGGATTCCACACACAAGAGCTTTCTTTGCCACAGCAGAAAAGCATGACGATGGAGCATCACAACGGTCGTAACTATGGTACGGTTGTGTGGCGTCAGTATTTGTTGTTTCCCCAGAGAGCTGGTAAACTGAAAGTTCCAGCAGTTGATTTTGAAGGATTGGTGCTTCAAAGAAATATGGCAATGGATCCTATAGATGCTTTCTTCAATGGTGCTGACTTGACTACGGAGGTTAAAAAGAAGATTACCGCCCCAGGGCTTGAAATAGAAGTTGACCCATTGCCACAGCGACCGGATAACTTTTCAGGTGCTGTAGGTAATTTTAAGATAGAAAGCAGCTTGATTCCAGAACGCGAACTCAAGTCTAATGATGCACTAACCTTGAAGCTTACGGTAAGCGGAACAGGAAATATGAAGTTGATGACTGCTCCAAAGGTGAAGTTCCCTAGTGATTTCGAAGCCTATGATCCTAAAGTCGTTGACCACACCAAATTAACCACTATAGGAGCTACTGGAGAAAAAGTATTTGAATATATTGCTGTGCCTCATTATAAAGGAAGTTACAAGATACCTCCTGTAGAGTTCTGTTATTTTGATCCTGAGGCCAAAGAATATAAAACACTGACTACTCAGGCATACTCTGTTCTTGTTGCCCAAGGAGAAACACGTCCTACGGTAACTACTTCTTCACAGAAAGAGTTAGAGTTGCTCGATTCAGATATCAGATTTATAAAGTCTGGCGATGTAGAAATGCGGCAGCCTGACTATTTGTTCTTTTCATCTTCGTCTTATTGGGGCATATTAGTAGCTTTGTTTACATTTTTGATAGCAGCTAGTCTTTATCTGCGTATGCGCAATAAACAACGTGGAAATGTGGCCCATATGAAAGGTAAAAGAGCCAATGCCGTTGCTGCCAAACGATTGAAAGCTGCCCATGCCTTATTGGCAAAGAAGCAGGCTGATATTTTCTACGAAGAAGTACTTAAGGCCTTGTGGGGATATGTGAGCGATAAACTGAACATGCCAATAGCTGAGTTGAATAAAGAAAATATAAAACAGCGTTTGATGGAACGTCAAGTGGCAGAAGAATTGGCTATTCGTTTCATAGACACCTTAAATGCTTGCGAGTTTGCACGATTCGCTCCTGGTGATCCTCAGGCTACCATGGATAAGGTTTATCATGATGCAGTAGCTATAATTTCTGAACTTGAGAATTGCATTAAGAAGTAAAATATGCACCTTCTTATGAAAAGCGGTATTTTTAGCTTTGTGATTAGACATGAATAATTTTGATAGAAGACGTTATTAATAAGATTTATGAAGAAATTGCTTTTAATGATTGTGCTATTTGTTTCTGTTGGTGCCGTATCGGCACAAACCAAGGCAGAGGCTGATAGTGCTTATGTTCAGGAGCATTATGACGAGGCAATTCGTATGTACAATAAGTTGCTGGAGTCTGGTGTTTCCGCTTCTGTATATTACAATTTAGGCAATGCTTATTATCGTACGGGGGATATGGCAAATGCTATTCTTTCTTATGAGCGTGCTTATCTTTTGAAGCCGGGAGATGCTGATGTCCGTTTTAATTTACAGTTAGCGCGTTCAAAAACAATCGATAAGATTGTTCCAGAGAGTGAAATGTTTTTTGTAACCTGGTACAGAAGTATGGTTGATTGGTTTGGAGCCGATCAATGGGCTAAAGCTGCAGTTATTTGTTTTGCTCTTTTTGTGGTGGCACTGTTGCTGTATTTCTTTATGGATAAGCTTTGGGTGCGCAAATCGGGTTTTGGAGTAGCTGTATGCTCTCTTCTTCTTGCTGTATTGTTTCATATATTTGCCTATCAGCAGGAACAGAAACTGTTGCATCGAGTTCAAGCCATCGTAATGTCTCCGTCGCTTTCGGTAAAGAGTACTCCCAGTGATTCGGGTACCGATATGTTTGTTTTACATGAAGGTACTAAGGTGCAAATAACTGATGACACGATGAAAGAGTGGAAAGAGATTAAGTTGGCGGATGGTAAGGTAGGTTGGGTTCCGGTGAATACAATAGAAAGAATTTAACTATGAATTTGCAGCAACTTATACATTTTGACCAGCAGCTTTTATTGAAACTGAACGGAAGTGATTCTTTGTTTTGGGATGGCTTCATGATGACTGTTACAAGTACTGCAACGTGGATTCCGTTAGCATTGTTTTTGCTCTATATTCTTATTAAGAACAATAATATGCGAAACGTGTTGTTTATTGTGTTAATGATTGCACTAGCGGTTGTAATTGCCGACCAGTTTGCTTCGACATTCTGTAAACCGTATTTTAAAAGATTCCGTCCTACCCACGATCCCTTGTTGATGTCCTACGTCGACGTAGTTAATAATTATCGTGGTGGCAAATATGGTTTTATATCTAGTCATGCAGCCAATACATTTGCAGTATTTGTATATGTATCGTTGCTCATTCGGAATCGTTGTCTCGCAGTCAGTCTGCTATTATGGGCTTCTTTATGTTCTTTCTCAAGAATTTATCTGGGAGTACATTATCCGGGTGATATTTTGGCTGGCGCCCTGTCAGGAAGTTGTGTTGGTGCTTTATTGTGGTATTGCACCCGTTTGTACCAGAAAAAGAGTGGCGATCCACGTTCCTACATTTCCTCGCAATATACAGTAACGGGTTATTTGAAATCAGATGTTCATCTGTTGCAGCTTACTTTCTATCTTACCCTATGCTATGCAGCAGTGCGTGGAGTGACCTGTTATGCTTAATGCCCAAAACACATTTTCAGGCAATAGTATGAAACAGCAAGCCCTATCGGTTTAACCGATAGGGCTTGCTGTTTGTTTGTCCATGTTAATAAGTTCAGTTCATATGTTGGCATCGTTAATGTCGGTTTATCGAATCAGAATATCATTCATTCCATATCCATCCATAAACTTGCTGCGATCAACAGGTCCTCTGATTCCCGATATATAACCTTCAGAAGTAAATTGCCACATAACGAATTGGATATCATCAGCCAAAACTGGCTCTTCGTCATGATATCTTGCAATCATATACTTATATTCTGTAAATTTGCCTTTTAAATATTTATTGTAGAAGCTACTAGAAGTATATATAATAGGCTTTACCTTATAATGCTTTTCCACATCTGTCAGGAATATCCTCAACCTGTTGCAGAATTCTTCTAAACTAGCTTTACCTCTGTTTTCCACATCAATGATTGGAATGAGGTCTTGCGTAGCTATATCCACTGTAGAAGTAAGATTTTGGAATTGTTCTTGTATGGGAGCTGTCGGGCTGAAGAAGTGATAGCATCCCACTTTAATTCCTACTCGTCTTGCTTCTTGCAAGTTGTATTCATAAGTTCTGTCTACTAATCCAGACCCTTCTGTTGCTTTCAGGTAAGCATATTTGGCGTTAGAGTCTTTGGCCACCATTTCCCAATCAATTTTATTTTGGTATCTCGACACATCTATACCATATTTATGGTTTCCCCATTTAAGATCATGTTTTTTAGCTTCTTCAATGGGGGAGACTAACTCTTCTCCTTTGGCATTAGGAGTCATTGGGTCTGGTTCAGGCAGATGAACCATAAATGTTTCACTGTGTCTTTTGTCTTTATCTTTTTTTGAGAAACCGTATAACGGATTGGCAGGAACCAATGAAATGGAACATAGAAGGCAAAAGAGGTATTTTTTCATAAGGGGTTGTTTAAATATGCGTTTAGGATTCGCAAAAATAAGGAATTAACCCCTTATGTCAAAATACTTTGGCCAACTTATTCAGAAAGTCCTTGTTTTCTTAACGAAGTTTGGCAGTGCTGTTTGTTTTCTTTATAGTTTGACCAATACATAACCATTGAAAGTTGTGAGCAGTGGTTTGGTAGAAACAATCAGCTTTACTTTCTTGTCTTTCAGTTTTTTCTCTTTCACAATCAATAGTTTTCCTTCATATTTGGGCAACGTGAGGCTGTCTGCTTGTGTTACAATATTCAGTCTGTCAGGAAAGAATACATCCATGTTTTCTGCTCGCCATACGCCGAAAGTTGCAATGCCGTTGCAGTTCCATTCTTTTTCCTGTTTTTGTGCCTCTTTTGCTAATGCTGTATACCCGATTGTTGGGTTGAATTTCTGGAGGGAGAATCCGCCGACAAACGCAGTTAACAGGAATCCTATGCAAAATAATTGGGCTGCAGTCAGCAACCGTTTTGATCTCCATGCAAAGTTGATGGAAAGGGCACTCGCACAGGAAAGCAAGGCTGTAGCAATATATAAGGATGGGTGATGCCATTCAGGCATTCTGTATGCTACAATCAGATAAGCGGGAAATGCCAGTACTGTGGCTATTGCCGGCAGACTGATGCTGGCAGCCATCAGTTTGTTCCATTTGCAGCGTTCCAATACAATAAGTGCCAAGCATGCCATGAAAGGAAATATTGGAACCAGATAAATTGCCAGTTTACTGCCGAAGCACGAAAGCATGATAAATGTTGTAAGTATGACAACAAGGAACAAGTGTTCTGCTGACGACTGAAACAGGCGTTTTTTTATACCCTCAATCAGAGATATTACATAGAATAGCGTCCAGGGTGCAATGCCATAGCTCAGGAAAATGATGTAATAGTAGAAAGGTTTTTTGTGAACTGATACCTTCACCGAACGACTTACTGTCTGACCAACGGTGAGATTATACAGATATTCGCCTCCTGCTTCAATGTAAACCATGCCAAACCAAAGGGCTATGCCTCCGATTATGATTGTCCAAACCCATCCATTCCAGTATTTGAAAAAAGAGCGTCCTTCCTTTTTGGTTACCAGAAACACAAGACTGCTTACCAGAGGAATTAAGATTCCCATAAATGCTTTGGCATAAAATCCGAGAATAATATATATTGCCATCAGGACCTGATGCTTGCGTAAGGAACCTTTTCCTTCATACATCTGGTGGAAGTGATATAGAGCCAATACGATAAACCACACCATAAGCATGTCCATACGCAGCACCATGGCCGTACCGGCAAAATATCCGGTGGTAATGAGGAATAAAGGCAGTGATGCCCGGCAACTGTCTCCCATCATGTTCTGCGACCATTTAGCCATGGTATAACAAATGCCTAAAGCAGGAATGAGTGAGTACAATATCAGGATACCCATGTGATATTCACCCGTAATCAGTTTGCAGAGCATGATGAGCCAAAAGTAAAACGGAGGCTTGTCGCTGTAGGGTACGCCATGATTGGTCAGGCTGAACCAAGTGTGATTGCGTAGAGCTTCATCGGCAATGCTGATATAACGCAGTTCGTTTGCTGGTGTATAGTCTCTCCACAGAGCAATTGGAATCAGACAGAGAAAGATAAAAATCATCCAGAAACCAATCTTTTTATTCTCCAGGAATGATGATATTTTATAAGGATTCATGCTGCGATACGTTTTCTTTGATTAATACCCAGGATTATATTTCGAGTATAGGCAATAAATCCGACAGACTGACCGAGAATGAGTACGGGGTCCATGCGGAAGATGCCATAACACACGATGATAAAACTTCCCGTAAGGCTGATTACCCAAAATCCGATAGGAAGTGTAGACTCATGTTTTTTATAGGAATATAGCCATTGATAGATAAAGCGTAGCGTAAAAATTATCTGTCCGGCCGATCCGAATATAAGAAGCCATAGCGGAATGTTCTCGTTTTGGAGAAACTGTGCCACAAAATTGTCGCTTCGCATCCAAAGCCATCCACACGCTATGATTGGAGTAAATACCAGGATGATACGAATCCACGAAGGTATTTTCTTCCACACTTGTTGGGCATTCAAATTCCATATATAAATGTAATAAGAAATAATCTGTCCCAGGATAATGGAAAAGTCATCGCGGAACCATCCATAAAGAAACAGCAAATAGGACCCCATGATGCTGAGTGCCCAGAAAATAGGTGGTGACACCACTTTCTTAGCTTTTTCTGACAAAATCCATTGTGTCAAGATTCGGGCAGAAAAAAATATTTGAGCTAAGAAGCCAATCAAGTAAACAGACATCATAGGCTTATAGATTATTTTCTTTGATCTGGTAATTGATATAACGGTGTTTCATCCAACGATAGGCAAAACAGTCTTTAAACGGTGAAATAAGTCGGTTCCACAGATTATATTTAGACACACCTGCCGTGCGGGGAAAGTGTCTTACGGGCATTTCCTTGTAACTTCCTCCGTCTTGTAACAGAATCAAAGCAGGCAAAAAGCGGTGCATACCTGTAAAGAATGGCATGCGCTTTGCATAGTCTGTATGTATAATCTTCAGGGGGCATCCCGTATCTGTTGCGCCATCATGGGTCATCATGCGTCGGAATGAGTTGGCGATTTTTGATTGTATCAGTTTGAATGCAGAGTCTTTTCGTTGTGCTCTTATTCCCATCACCATTTTATAGTTTGCAATCTCCTCATATAGAATATTGAAGTCTTCGGGTGAGGTTTGCAAATCTGCATCGATATAGCCCACATATTTAGATTGTGCTGTATCGAAACCTGCTTTGATGGCTGCGCTCAGTCCGGCATTCTTGGCAAAACTGATATAATAAAAATGTGGGTTGCGGGCGCACAATTCCTGAATTCCTTTTAAGCTACTGTCTTTCGAGCCATCATTGACAAAGAGGATACACGAAGCATATGTAGTATTGTTAACGAATTGTGACAGAGCTTTTTCCAGTGCTGCCATATTGTCTTCTTCATTATATACTGGTACGATGACTGTCAAGTCATAAGATGATGTACTGTTGGACATCAGCATTTTTTCTGCAAATTCTTTCATATTATTTTAAGAGTCAAAAAACGATGCAAAGATACTACATTTTTTATGTAAAATCTTTAATGTCTGTCTGATTCTGCAAGAAATATATCAAAAATTCTATGAAGATGAAATTGATGGTTTGTGTAGTTCTAGGACTTTTGTAAATTTGTAGGTTGATTACTTACACTTTTGATACATATTTATGGCTTTTAGTTTAGAAAATATACTATTGATAGGCTCTGTGCTCGTTTTTATCAGTATAATGATTACGCGCAGCGGATTTCGTTTTGGCATACCTGTATTGTTATTGTTTTTGGGTGTCGGCATGCTTTTTGGCAGTGATGGTTTGGGTGTTCAGTTTCATGATGCTTCCGATGCTCAATTTATAGGGATGATTGCACTGTGCTTGATTTTGTTTTCGGGAGGAATGGATACGCGTTTTCAGGAAATTAAGCCTGTTTTGTTGCCGGGAATATCATTGTCTACGATTGGAGTATTGTTGACGACACTTTTTACCGGATTGTTTATCTATTACATCTCCGACTATACACGTGCCGACATTCATCTTTCGCTTTGGGTTTCCTTCTTGTTGGCGGCAACGATGTCATCTACAGATTCGGCTTCTGTATTCAATATTCTACGTTCAAAGAAGATGAATCTAAAGGAAAACCTTCGTCCGATGCTTGAATTAGAGAGTGGAAGCAATGACCCCATGGCTTATATGTTAACCATTGTCCTGTTGCAAGTGGCGAGTATGTTTGAGGCTTCTGCTGCCATCATTCTGAAAGATTTCTTTCTTCAGTTCTTTTTAGGTATCTTGGCTGGATTCTCAGTAGGTCGTTTTGCCATTTGGTTGCTCAATAAGGTCCGTTTGGAAAACTCGGCTCTTTATTCGATATTGATTTTAAGCTTGGTATTCTTTTTGTTTACCGTCACCGATATGATTCATGGAAATGCTTATCTGGCAGTTTATGTAGCCGGAATAGTTATCGGAAATGCCAAGATACCGCACCGTAAGGAGGTCAACAATTTTGTGGATGGATTAACTTGGTTTGGTCAGATTGTTCTGTTTTTGACCTTAGGTTTGCTTGTTAATCCTCATGAAATGTGGCAGGTGGCGGGTGTAGCCTTGCTCATTGCCTTGTTTATGATGTTAGTAGGTCGCCCGCTCAGTGTTATTCTCAGCCTTTTGCCTTTCCGTCAGTTTTCCTTTAAGTCACGAGTTTTCATATCGTGGGCAGGTTTGCGAGGTGCTGTACCTATTATTTTCGCTACCTATCCTGTGATAGCCGGCATTGAAGGGGCCGATCAGATTTTCAACATTGTGTTTTTCATTACTTTGCTGTCTTTATTGTTGCAGGGTACTACATTGTCACTTTTGGCCGATCGACTCAAGCTTTCGGAGCCATATGAAGAGGTTTCAGATTATTATGGTATTGAAATACCCGAGGAAACCAAAACCTTGTTGACAGATGTCCGGTTGACTTCAGAGATGCTGGATAAAGGAAATTGCATGGCAGATTTGCATTTGCCCAAGGGATATTTGGTTATGTTGGTAAAGCGTGATGAGGAATATCTGGTGCCCAACGGAAAGATGCAACTGCAAGCTGGCGACCATTTGTTGATTATATCAGAGAACCGATTCGAAAGTGGCATAGGGGTATAATAAAAGGGGCTCAAAATTTGAGCCCCTTTTATTATTTACTGTCAACTTCTTCTTTCATGTCTATTTCTTGTCCTTTGCTGTCATAAAATTCATATTGCAAGAAGGCCAATTTTTGGCTTGGTATGATTTTAATGCCCAAGCCGAACTTCATTTGCCATTTTCTTTTCAGCGACAAGAATCCTTGATTGATGTATGCTGCCACATAAGGGTGAACATGCAAGGCGAACTGTTTGATTCCAATTTTGTTTACCAACGTATTAATTTTATTTTCCAGTGTATCGGTAAACAGGTAGCTGGATTTGATTGTTCCCTTTCCAAAGCAAGTTGGGCATGTTTCTTCAACATTAACATCCATCACCGGGCGTACACGTTGGCGTGTAATCTGCATGAGTCCGAATTTACTTAGTGGAAGAATATTATGTCGTGCACGGTCTTTTTTCATATTCTCGCACATGCGTTCATAAAGTTTTTGTCTATCTTCCGCCAGATTCATGTCAATAAAGTCCACAACGATGATACCTCCCATATCTCTCAATCTTAGTTGGCGAGCCAGTTCATCTGCAGCTCCGAGGTTAACGTCCAATGCATTAGCCTCCTGTCCGTCTTTCGATTTAGCTCGGTTGCCGCTATTTACATCCACAACATGCAAGGCCTCTGTATGTTCGATAATCAGATAGGCGCCATGTTTGTAGGAAACGGTTTTTCCGAACGAAGATTTAATTTGTTTTGTAATGTCGAAATTGTCAAAGATAGGTAACTTTCCGGTGTATTTTTTTACGATTTTAGAACTTTCCGGTGCAATGAGTGTTACATAATCCTTTACTTCGTTGAATACATTTTCGTCGTTGATATAGATATTTTCGTACGATGGATTAAATAAATCTCTCAGCATGGCTACTGTTCGACTGGTTTCTTCGTATACCAGTTCTGGTAGTTTTGTAGCTTTTTGTACTTTGGTGATAGCTTCATCCCATCGTTTTAATAATATCTTCAGTTCCGTGTCAAGTTCAGCAACTCTTTTACCTTCGGCTACTGTGCGTACGATTACTCCGAAATTCTTAGGTTTAATGCTTTGGAGTAATTGTTTTAATCTGGCTCTTTCTTCAGATGATTTTATTTTAGAAGATACAGAAACTTTGTCGCTGAAAGGTATAAGCACCAAGTATCTTCCGGGGAAAGAGATTTCGCAAGTGAGTCGTGGTCCTTTGGTGGAAATGGGTTCCTTAACTACCTGTACCAATACTTCCTGTCCTGGTTGAAGGATATTCTGCACACTGCCTTCTTTATCCAGTTCTGGTTGTATGGAAGCTTTGGAGATAGGGTAGAGTTTTTTCCGGTCGCTGACAACCTGTTTTAGATATTTGTTATAGGAGTTGAATTGCGGACCTAAATCCAGATAATGCAGAAAAGCGTCGCGTTCGTAGCCCACGTTAACAAAACATGCATTCAGTCCCGGCATCATTTTTTTTACTTTTGCCAGGTAAACATTACCTACGGCAAATGATTCAGACAAGCCTTCTTTCTGAAATTCCACTAACCTCTTGTCTTCCAACAGAGCGATGGATATTTCTTTCGGGTGGACATCTACTACTACTTCGCTGGTCATTTTCTTTGTTATGTTGGTTTATAGTCTCGTTTTATGTACAAACTAATATACAAAGAACAAACTTGCTTTGCTTGTTTCAAGGTCAGCAAGTTTGTTCTTTGTGTTTGTCTACTGACAAGCTATACAGACTTATTTGCTCTTATGTCTGTTCTTTCTTAGTCTTTTCTTACGCTTGTGAGTAGCCATTTTGTGTCTTTTCTTTTTCTTTCCGCTTGGCATAGCTTTACATTTTTATTAAGTTAATACTCTTGTTAATATTTCTCGGTTTTTTATTTTTTTACAGCATCCACAAATATTTTGGCCGGTTTGAATGCCGGAATATTGTGTTCGTCAATAATGATCGTTGTATTTTTAGAGATGTTTCTCGCTGTTTTCTGAGCACGTTTCTTCAAGATAAAACTGCCGAATCCGCGAAGATACACATTCTCCTCATTGGTAGTCAAAGATTCCTTTACGGTATCCATAAATGCTTCAACCGTGGTCAAAACCGTTGCTTTGTCGATTCCGGTTTTTTTTGAAATCTCGTTTACTATGTCTGCTTTTGTCATTTTGTGTAAAAAATTATTATTTGTAATTCTCTAGTTCCTAAATTTTGGAGTGCAAATATACGTCTTTTTCGTGAGCAAATGAAATTTATTCGTAGATTTTTCTTTAAAAAAGCTGATTCTTACAGAATTGAGTTGTATTTTTGTGCTTGTATTATTAGAATATGTATATGAATAAATCTGATTTTTCCCAAATTCTGTTGCAGTGGTATCGCGTTCATGCCCGGCCGCTCCCATGGCGAGAAAGCAGTGATCCTTATAAGATATGGGTTTCAGAGATTATATTGCAACAGACGCGTGTGGCTCAAGGCATGGACTATTATCTTAGGTTTACGCATCGCTTTCCGGATGTTACGACTTTGTCTTGTGCCGATGAGGCAGAAGTGCTGAAGTATTGGCAGGGGTTGGGATATTATTCCAGAGCGCGGAATTTGCATCAGGCTTCACGTCAGATTGTAGCCTTGGGCAAGTTTCCGGATACTTACGATGCAATCCGTTCCTTAAAAGGAGTAGGCGATTACACAGCAGCAGCGATTGCATCGTTTGCTTTTTCTTTGCCTCATGCAGTTGTTGATGGCAATGTTTATCGGGTGTTGTCGCGTTATATGGGCATTGATACGCCCATAGATACGGCTGCCGGTAAGAAACAATTTGCCCAACTTGCAGCTGCCCTGCTCGATAAGGCAAATCCGGCGGACTACAATCAGGCTGTTATGGATTTTGGAGCCCTGCAATGTGTACCACAAAATCCACGGTGTGCGCATTGTCCATTGCATACTTCCTGTAAGGCATACCGTGAGAATCGTGTCGGCGACTTGCCTGTAAAGAAGGGAAAGGTGCAGTTGCGTTCTCGTTATTTTACATTTATTTATTTGGAATCGCGCGGGCGTGTAGCGTTTTGGCGTCGAGCTTCGGGAGATATATGGGAAGGGCTCTATCAGCCTTTGCTTTTCGAGTGGAACAGTTCACTGCCTTCGGATGAGGCTGTTGCGGCGCGTGTGGGTGAGTTCCTGTTTGAAGCAAATCCTTTAAAGTTCAATCGGATGCAGCTTCGTCAGTTGGGAAAGGATGTTCGCCAGCGGCTGAGTCATCAGGACTTGCATGCTCGTTTTTATTTGTTGCAGGCAAACGACATTTCTTTGCCCTTATCTTGTGCCTCGCAAGCCGTTTGGGTGGATATTCCGACAGCCGATCGCCTGGCATTTCCGAAAATGCTGGCCGAGAAACTGCCTTTGCTGTCGAAACACGAATGAAAAATCATTCTCAAAAAGGTGTGATTTTTGAAAAAAAAGCTTGTTTTGTTGGGCAATATCGTGAAATGATGTTATCTTTGATGCGAGATAGAAACTTATAATAATAAGGAGGATATACTTATGTCTTTAAATAAAGTTATGTTAATCGGGAATGTTGGCAAAGATCCCGATGTGCGTTATGTAGACAAGGATGTGGCGGTTGCAACATTTCCGTTGGCTACTACTGAACGTGGCTACCGTTTGCCAAACGGAACCGAGGTGCCCGATCGTACAGAATGGCACAATATCGTGTTATGGCGTGGATTGGCCGAAGTGGCAAGCAAATATGTCCACAAGGGAGACAAACTGTTTCTTGAAGGAAAAATCAAGACTCGTTCTTATGATGACCAGAACGGTATGAAGCGGTATATCACAGAGATTTTTGCAGACAGCATGGAAATGCTGACTCCTAAGCCTGCTTCTGTTGCAACTCAGCCAGCCGCTTCAGCTGCTGCCGAGGCAACACAAAAGATGTCTCCCATCGCAGGTGCCGGCAATGCGGATGAAACACTGCCGTTTTGATTGTATAATTTAATTTTTTTATTTTGGACACAGAATCGTTTTTAGAACCTTTACAGATTTTTTTTCAGGGTGTAACTGTTGTTTCACCAACTATTGCAGCCTGGGTGGCATTGGTATGTGCCTTGTTTCTTTTGTTGTGCTCGGGTTTTGCATCGGCATCTGAGATTGCATTTTTTTCATTGTCGCCAACAGATATTAATGAGATAGAAGAAGAAAAGCACGAGTCCGACCGCAAAATTATGGCCTTAAAGGCCGATTCGGAAAGACTGCTGGCCACCATCCTCATTGCAAATAATTTTGTGAATGTGGGTGTGATTATGCTGTTGAACTTCTTTTTTGCCAAGGTGGTGGATTTTGGTGCCAATACAGTGCTTGAGTTTTTGTTCATGACTGTATTGCTTACTTTTTTGCTGCTTTTGTTCGGCGAGATTATGCCTAAGATTTATTCCGCGCAACACACTCTGGCTTTCTGCCGTTTGGTAGCACCTGCTTTTCATTTTATCGAACGTGTGTTTTGGCCTTTTTCATCAGCCTTGATGTGTTCCAAGAAGATTGCGTCTAAGGTGGTGCAGAAAGAAAGTCACTCACTTTCTGTAGATGAATTGGAACAAGCATTGGAACTGACAGACAAAAAAGAGATTGCCGAAGAGCAGAATATGCTGAAAGGTATCATTCGCTTTGGAGACGAAATGGCTCGTGAGGTGATGACGCCCCGTATAGACATGGTTGATTTGGATGTAAAGACGGCTTTTCCGGATGTCATCAAGTGCATTCTGGAGCATAATTACTCGCGCATCCCGGTATATTCAGGTTCAAAAGACAATATAAAAGGAGTACTTTACATCAAGGATTTGCTCCCGCATCTGAACAAGCCGGCTAGTTTTCGCTGGCAGTCGTTGATCCGTCCGCCTTATTTTGTGCCCGAAACCAAGATGATTGACGACCTTTTGCGCGACTTCCAGACAAACAAAGTGCATATAGCCATTGTGGTGGACGAGTTTGGAGGAACTTCTGGTTTGGTTACCATGGAAGATATTATTGAGGAGATTGTGGGTGACATCAACGACGAATATGATGAAGACGAACAGATGTATACCAAATTGTCTTCGTTGGCTTATATCTTTGAAGCCAAAATATTGCTTACCGACTTTTTGCGCATCATGAATCTTTCGAATGATTTCTTTGAAGAAGTGGAAGGCGATGCCGATACTTTGGCTGGTCTGCTCTTGGAAATAAAGGGAGAGTTTCCGCGCATTCACGAAACGATAGAATATAAGGGTGTGAAGTTTGAAGTGATGGAGATGGACGAACGTCGCATCTTGAAAATAAAGGTGGTGACAGACGAACCAGTGACTTACCCTGAAGACCAATAAGAATATGCCGCTTATCAAAACAATCGATGAGGATAATTTCCGATGCTGTATCTGGCGTGTGACGGAAAGCATGGACGAACTGTATGCTTCGCTGCCGGACAGCGTCAGGCAAACCTACCGTGATGAGGCTCAGAAGAAGTTCACTTCCGAACATCGTAAATTGGAATTTGTGGCAGTGCGCGCGTTATTGCAGCAGATGTGGCCCGATGCTCCCGTCGTAGCGTATCATGAAAGCGGAAAGCCTTATTTGAAGGATTCGGATGTATATCTTTCTGTTTCGCATACAGCCAATGTGGTAGCTGTTGCCTTGTCTTGCAATGAGGTGGGGATAGATGTTGAGCGCTATGGAGAGAAAATTTGTCGGGTGGCTCCCCGTTTTCTGAACAAAAATGAGAGGGCCGACGGTGTGTGGCAGAAATTGCTCCTATGGTCTGCCAAGGAGACGGTTTATAAAATGATGAATTGTCGGGAAGTGGATTTTAGAGAACATCTTTGTTCATCGGGTTTGCGGCTTGGCGATGAGAATCAGGTGGTAGGTCGTTGCGGTTGTTTTAAAATGCATACGTGTCATTCCGCTCACTGTCATACCTATCAAGTCCGTTTTGAAATATTCCCGGATTTTGTATTGACCTATTCCAGTGTAAGTTTTGACTCCTAAGGCGAAGTCCTAAGAAATACGATACAGGCAGTATCTTTCAGGTATAAACTTGAAGATACTGCCTGTATTTTTTGCATTGCGCAGCAAGCGTCCTTTAAAAGAGTTTGTTTTTTAGGATTTGCTCCCTGTAGTCTTTTGGTGATACGCCCAAATTGCGCTTCACATATTTCCCAAAAAAAGTCAGACTTGGGAACTCCAGTTCGTTGGAGATTTGTTTGATACTTTTGTTCGGACAACGCAACAAGTACTCTATATCCTGTACTACATATTTGGTAATCAGTGCCAATGCCGTGTCTCCTGTATGTTCCTTGCACACGGTAGTCAGATATTTGGACGAAACAAAAAGTTTGTCGGCATAATACGAAACGCTGCGCTCTTTGGGATAAGCGCTTGTGATGAGGTTTATGAACGAATAAAATAAGTTAGTTGACGAACGGAAACTGTTTGGTTCGTTTTTGATTGCTTCATCCAGCGAATCATGCATTTCGTATACAAAGGCCTGCAGCAGTGCGTCAATCACTTCTTTCTGGTGAGGATGTGGCTGCGCCTTCAGTTTGGACCGTAACAAGTCAAAATACTGTCTGAACACCTTGAAGCCGTTGTCGTCTACTTTTAGGATGGGATGGTTTTCAATAAAAAAGCGCAATTTCCAGTTGTATGACGATACCATGAACAGCTGTTTGGCATATGGCTGTGAAAGACAGAAGCCAAAACACTCGAAGTCAGCTGATGTATTTTTGTTTTGAATAAATGTTTTCGGATGGCATATCAACAAGTTGTTTGCTTTGGCAGTATACGATTTGTTGTTCAGATAGAAATTGATTTCTCCTTTAAGACACAGCACAATAAAGAATGCATCTGTTTTTATGGGAAGCAAACGATGGGTGTCGTATCCTGTGATATGTTCTAATACAGCAATACGATGATCGTGGAAAACAGTCAATTTTCCGTTTGATGCATTTTGTATTTGTGTTGCCTTGTCTATATTCTCTGTCATAGCACGTCTTATTTTGTTCGTACGATGCAAAGAAAGGAAAATATTTTTGTTTGTCAGTAGTTTGATTCACCGTATAAATGTTCAATATTTCCTGTTTGTAGACAAGTAATCATAAAAAATACAGATGTATTTAAAAAAACATTTTTGAATATAGGTATACATGGATGGCTTGTTTTTCATGCAGTATGACTGATAGAAGCATAACACCAATACGTTTCCTGTATTCTATGTATTTCTCAAGGCAACTTAAATTGAAATCCGAATTAAAAGTTAAAAAAAACAATCTCTTTGATTTGGGGCTATTCCTGGTCATGAATGCAAATATATTTATAGTATATTCGCATTCAACGTATTCTTTTGCATGAAAAGGGCACAGATTAAATTGCCGTGTATAACGGTTTTTCGTTTATAAAATTGTTGCTATGAAGGGAAATAAGTTTGTTATGGGTACTGTCCGCTCTTATGGCAGGTGGATGAAATGTTTTTATTTAGGTATTGTATGCCTTGTTGTGTGTACGGGTTGTAGCCATGATTTGCCCGATAAACTGTTTATGCAAGTTCTTCCGGAGTTCACCTATGGCGAAGAAAAGCCTCATAGTGGCAATGTACATCCTCGTATCTTGATAATGAATTCGGAAGAAGATATCAAAAACAGTGATTTCAAACAGCCTTTCAAAGATTATATTTATGCTCAGAACATAGACTTTGAAAAACTGAGTCTTCTGGTTATGCCCTTAATGGATATATGGATTGTCAAGGATAGAACCTATGATTTTTATCTTGCTGAAGGTGGGCATTATGTTTTGACTATAGAACACAAAGTGGAGAGCTTTGAGCAGCATCCATGGTATCTGACTTATCTTTGTGTCCTGGTGGAACATATTGAAAAGGATACCAAAGTAGTATGGCAAATGTCTTATAAGTAGTCAGCACAAGGCATGATGGATGTTGTGTGCTTTGTGAATGGCTTTGGAAATAGAAAACAGGGATACAAACCTTAATGAAAAGGTGTTGTATCCCTGTTTTCTTATGTTTGTTTGCTGCTTCCATAACCTTGCAGCAAAGTTCCGTTGTCCTGTTTTGCCGGCTGAATTAGGCTTTGTTGGTTACAGGAATATCATCAGGATGATTTGTGCCAGTATGACTCGGATGAACATGGCCAACGGATAAACCGTGGCATAGCTCACAGAGGCATGGTTGCTTCCTTGGTAGGTTTCGTTTACATAGCTCAGAGCCATGGGATTGGCCATGCTGCCGCAAAGCATACCGCACGTGCTACGGAAGTCTATTTTTCGGAATCGCAGTGCTATCCATCCCACAATCATTACGGGAATCAGCGTAATGGCAAAGCCGAATCCTATCCAAGCCGCACCTTCCGGACGCATCACGGTTTCGAAGAAACGTCCGCCGGCATCAATTCCCAGGCAGGCAAGATAGAGAGAGAGTCCGATGGCGCGCAGCATCAGATTGGCACTGCGCGTAGTGTAGATGCGCATGTGCAGGCGCGGGCCAAAGCAACCCACCAAGATGCCGACAACAATCGGGCCGCCTGCCAGGCCGAGTTTTACGGGCGTTTCTATGCCTGGAAGCGTAATCGGAACGGCTCCTAAAATCAGTCCGAGCACGATGCCTACAAAAATGGCCGCCAGATTCGGCTCCTTCAATGAGGTGATGGTGTTTCCCAAAATCTTTTCTACTTGCTTGATGGCCGAGGCATCGCCCACAACAGTCAGTCGGTCGCCCAACTGAAGTACCAAATCGGGGGTAGCAAGCAGTTTCACACCGCTGCGCAGCACACGGCTTACGTTGATGTCATAGGCATTGCGCAGGCGCAGAGAGCCTAATCGGCGTCCGTTGATTTCGGGACGTGTCACTACGATATAGGTCGATACGAGTTCGCGGTCGATGCTGTTCCAGTCTATGTCTTCCTTGTTCCAGTCGCGGCTTTCCTGTTCTCCGAACAGCATGGTCAGAATCGGCATGTCCTTTTCGATGGTTACCACTAATATGCGGTCGTGTTCCTGCAAGATGGTTTCGCGCGAGGGAATGGTCACCTTGCCGTTTCGCCACAATCGAGAAATCACAAACTTCGTATGGCTTTCATTGGCAAGTGTTTCGATGGTCTTGCCATAGATTCCCGGATTGTGTACCTGGAAGGCTGCAATATAGGTGTGATTGGGATCGTCTTCCTCTTTAATATTCATGTCTTGGGGACGTGCTATAATTTTCTTAATCAGAATTACGGCCAATATTACGCCCACCACGCCGAGCGGATAGGTCACCGCACAACTGAGGGCTGCTCCGCTGGCATCTTGCCCCAGCTGTTTCAGGGTTTGCTGTGCTGCACCCAGTGCCGGAGTATTGGTAGTTGCTCCACACAACACGCCAATCATATCTTGCAAAGGAATCTGCACGGCATAGCTTATTCCGATGGTCATGGCTGTGCCCAACAAGATTACGATAAGCCCCATCAAGTTCAGTTCGATGCCTTCTTTCCGGAATGCGCTGAAGAAACCCGGTCCCACTTGCAGCCCCAGTGAGTAGACAAACAACACCAAGCCGAAGCTTTCGGCATAGTTCAGCATGTCGGAGTTGAGCGAGATGCCCAGATGTCCGGCTACGATTCCCATAAAAAAGACAAAGGTAACTCCCAATGAGATACCTGCTATGCGAACTCTGCCCAGCGAGATGCCAATGGCAGTGGTTAGTGATAAAACGATAATGGCTTGCAAAGCCGAATGTTCAAAGAATATACTGTTAATCCATTCCATAGGTGCAAAGTTATAGAATAAATTTGGTTTGCGTGAAAGATATTTTTGGAAAATTTTGGGCGGTATTTCTTATTTGTATTTTCGTTATGGAGATTCGTGAGAATTTTTTGAAATACGTTGTGTCAATTTATTGCCTTTTTGCCTAAAAAGGCTATCAGTATGCACTGTTTAAGTGTTGTTTTTCTTACATCGGCTTTTGACTATTCTCTCATTCTAGCAAGACGGCTTGCATATTTATGCATAAAATGAACATTGTTTCTTGCATATATACTGCATATATGGCAAAAATTCTCTTGGTATAAATTGATTTATCTCTTGAGAAAAACAAAATGAAGTCATGGTGAAAATTATTTTTCTTCTTGATTCCTACTTTTTTCTCTCGTATTCTTCTTAAAAAAGATTTATATTCTTAAAATATTTAGCAATTCATCTCTAGATGATGCACTTTTTCTGTTAGGAATAGAATGCGTATTATTCAGATGTTCAGACGAATAGATACTGTATTTTGTGTCTGTAAATCGCTTATGTTCTTTTCGGCCTGTTTAGGTTCATAAATTCTTAATTCTCAGACAGGGAAATAATACAGAATGTCAGATTTGACAAAAAGACAAAAAACACTCCCGATGCATGGAAAGGATGCATCGGGAGTGTTGTATCATGCAATACGCATGTTTTATCAGTCTTGGTGTGAGAGCCAATTGGCAAGCATGCTTTTCCCAAAGGGAGTAAGTACGGACTCTGGGTGGAACTGGATGCCTCGCACGTCATATTTCTTGTGTTTCAGAGCCATGATATAGCCCTCTTCGCTTGTAGCTGTCACTTGCAGTTCGTTGGGAAAGGATTCATTCGAAACAATCCATGAGTGATAGCGTCCTACGGGAAACGTTTCGGGCAGACCATTAAAGAGGTAGTCGTTGTTCAGCTGCCTGCAAGGGCTTTGTATGCCGTGAAACACGTGGCTCAAGTTTGTCAGTTTTCCGCCAAAAACTTCTCCGATGGCTTGGTGTCCCAAACACACGCCCAAGATAGGTTTCTGTCCGGCATAGGTGTGGATGGTTTCCATCAGTAGTCCGGCCTCGCTGGGAATGCCCGGTCCTGGACTTAGCAGGATTTTGTCGAAAGAGCTCAGGTCGTTGATATGAAACCGGTCGTTTTTCCATACGGTAACGTCGGCTCCCAAGGCTTTTACCATGTGACTCAAGTTGAATGTAAATGAGTCGTAATTGTCAATAATAACAACTTTCATGCTCTGTTGGCTTTGGAGTGTGTGTTTTTTTGTTGTGAATTATTATTCGGGACAGAATTCGTTTTTGTGAGCCAAGTAAGTATCCAGGTCTTTGTCTCCGCGGCCACTTACAGTCAATACCACAACATCGTCTTTTTTAAACTGTATCTTAGGCAACATAGCCAGTGCATGCGAAGATTCCAGTGCCGGGATGATTCCTTCCAGGCGTGTCAGTTCGAAAGCTGCTTGCAATGCTTCGTCGTCGTTGATTGCGAGAACTTGTGCTCTTCTCTCCTTGGCCAGGTGTGCATGTAACGGACCGATGCCCGGATAGTCCAGGCCGGCAGAGATAGAGTAGGGCTCTTGAATCTCTCCGTTCTCGTCTTGGATTACCAAAGTGCGGAATCCGTGAATGACCCCTTCTGTGCCGCAAGAGATGGAAGCGGCTGTTTTTCCACTGGCTATTCCATAGCCTCCGGCTTCTCCAAGAACCAGATTTACGCGCAAGTCATCGATATAATGATATACGGTTCCTGCTGCATTGGATCCTCCTCCGATACAAGCCATAAGATAGTCGGGATAGTCTCGTCCTTCTTTCTCCATCAGCTGTGCCTTGATTTCCTTGCTTATTACGCTTTGCAGTCGTGCCACCAAGTCGGGATAAGGGTGTGGTCCTACGGCAGATCCCAACAAGTAGAAAGTGTCGTCGGGACAAGAACACCAGTCGTTCAGAGCCTCGTTTACAGCATCTGTCAGTGTTTGGCTGCCCGATGTGACGGGGAATACTTCGGCTCCCAGCATGCGCATTTTTTCTACGTTGACATGCTGTCGCTCAATATCTACTGCTCCCATATAAACGCGGCAGGGCATATTCATCAAGGCACACGCTGTTGCTGTAGCTACGCCATGCTGTCCGGCACCGGTTTCGGCAATGATGCGTTTTTTGCCCATCTTGCGTGCCAGCAGGATTTGTCCGATGGCATTGTTGATTTTGTGTGCTCCGGTGTGATTCAAGTCCTCTCTTTTCAGATAGATCTTACATCCGTATTTTTCGCTGAGGCGTTTAGCCAAGTATAGTGGGGAAGGGCGGCCAACGTAGTCGCGGAGCAGTTCGTGGAACTCTTTTTGGAATTCTTCGCTTTCCAGGATGGTGAGATATTCGTTTCTCAGTGATTCGATTGCGTGATTCAAAGATTCTGGGATAAAGCTTCCGCCAAATTCGCCATAAAAACCGTTTTGATCTATGTTATATGATTTCATATCTATTTTATTTATTAGTTGTTTTTTTGCTTGTTTTTTATCTTCATTTTTGTTTATCTGTCTTGTAGTCAGTAGCTTGTTTTGCTTCTGAAACTTGGTGCTCTTCGATGAGGATTTTTTGCAGGTATCAAAAAAAGGCTTGTCGCAAGTACGACAAGCCTTTTTATCTGTTTTATTTCAGGTATAAACACCAAGATATACAAGACGAGCTCCTCACGACCTTTTGAGTTCTGAGTAGCGCCACCACCAATATGTATTCTTGTTCATGTTCATATCACTATTTTCTTTTTTGTTCGTTGCAAATGTATGTTATTTATTTTATTCAACCAAACGATGGGTCGATTTTTTTAAAAAATAGTTTCAGTTTTTTGTTTTTTCCATGGTTTTCCGAGGCAATTTATCCTTGCAGATTACTCTTTGCGCACAGAAAAATCATAGGCCTTGAGGTCGCCTTCTTTATTTTGTGGCGTTTGTTTCAGGTTTATCAAGATATACTCTCCAGGGAATAAATCTTTGACAGGTGTAACCAAAAAGCCCATTTCCGGCAGATTTTCAATAACAAATGCATCCATGTTGATGCGCGTATAACCGCACTCTAGGATATCTGCATCCGGCAACCGGCGATAGTTTCCTCTTTTGTTTAATCGGATTAAGGCGTAATCGTTCAGGGTTTCTTCTTTGGGATAGATGGCAAATGTTGGTTTGGTGTCGCTCAGTTGCTTGGAATATTTGCCGCTGAAATAGCGTACCAGTTTTCTGCCCACGTTGAACCCCTGTATGTCCCATCCTTTCTTTTCTTCTGTTTGAGTGATCTGGGCGCGCATGGGTGCTTTCTCTCCGTTCACCATAATGAATACGTGCGGTGTGGGTTGTGGCATTTGTGCCTGCATGCGATGGGGTATGGCTAAAAGCAAAATCCATACAAGAGAAGCAAGAATACTTGCTTTATCGATAAATCTTAATTTCATAATGCTGTGTACTTGTGTATTTTTTCAGGAGTTGACCAATGATTTCTGCACAATGTGCCACTCCCTGTTCGTTTCCGTCGTAACCGTTGATTAATACGGTGATGTGCTTGGTTTCCAAACTTAGTTTTGTCCGTTCGTGGTCGCTTGTAGGGGTACCGAATCCACCGAGGTTGTCCCGGTATACCGGTAGTTTTTCGATGTTGAGAACACCGCGTCCGATGCCTTCGTACATTTCGTCGGCTTTTCCGACACCCAACACTGCATCGCCTATAATCTTATCAGAATCAAAGCCACCGATGGAATATCCGGTCTGCATCGAAGCCAGGTTAATCAGGTCTACAGCCGTGTTAACCTCATAAAGTTCCTGGCCTTTGCTGATTCTCCGAATGAGCGATTCGGCTGCCGGGCGGTATCTGCTGGGGTCTTTGCCCAAGGCTTTATAAGCCAATCGGGTGCTTTGCAGTGGTGTCATTTCTTTAATAAAATCAGCTTTTTGCTGGCGAATCCAAGATTCGTGTTCCCGGATTTCATTCCAAAGAGCATCATTGTAATCTGTATTGACGATATCGGCATACAGAACTGCTCCGACAAAGTTGGGGCAGATGCTTTTGATTTCTTGTGCTATTTCAATTTTCATACCTTATTATATATGGAACGTACTCCGTAGCCTGCGGGTTTGTTTTTGCTGCTGCTTGCATTCGTTTTACTTAATTTAGCGCCAATCTTGCAGCTTGTAGCTGGCTTCCATCTTGTTTTGAATGTGTTTGGGCATTTTGCTGAAAAAGTCAATGCCGGTCATTTTTTCCACCTCGTCCACGCTCATGGCATAAGTGTGCAGCGGCCTGTTTTGTTTTCCGTGCTTGAATACATAGCCTATGGCAGTAGCTCCATTGTCTTTGGTTTTTCTCATCACTACTTTGTAAAAAGCATCGGGCACCACAATTCTGTTTCTGCCAATGGTTCTGGGTCTTTTGCTGTTCACAATCGGACCGCAAGCTATGTAGATTGAACCATATTGACGTGCCCATTTGCGGCATTTTTCTTCCAACTCTTTCCAGTCGCCGCCGTTCAGACTGTGCAGTTGCGGGCAGATGTTACTGAAATAAAAGCATTCTGTCATGGCACGCTTGCTGTATTTGTTGTCGGCAGCAGGACACATATGTCCGCGGTCATAACCGGAGCGTCGGTAGTCTGTATCCTCTGCCGTGTGTCCTTTCCGTATCATCGGGTCGGGTTCAAAACTGTCGCTTCGCGTAAATTCGCCGTATGTCCTGCTTCGGGTCAGCTCCCATGCCACCCAGTTGGGCAGTTTTGTTTTTCGGTTGAACGAAACCGTATAACCTGTATGCCAGACAACTTCTTCGGGTCGGTCGGTAAGAAAAGCGGGTATTTCCAGACGCATTTTCTTTCCGGTATTGATTTCGCGTCGCGGCTCGTCTTCTGCTTGCTCTTGACGGATGCCGTTCGCATGAAGGGTTGTTTCAGAAAAATATGGCTTGGTCTTGCTGATTAACTTGTCGAAAGCTTCGGTGCTGAAACCGCCACACACTGCCAGTGCCAATAGCACCCCTATTGTTTTTTTGATCATAATTTCAATGTTAGATATGGTTTGCAACACAAAGATAATCATTATAATTCAAAACAGAATCAGTGTGTAAATACTTTCTGTGTTCTTTTCTTGTCTGTTTGCTGTTTGGAACAGAAAGGATTTTGTATATTTGCCTTGAAAAAAACAATTAATTTATATGAAAAAAGTATTTTCTTCTATATTGATGGCTTTTGTTGCAGGGCATCTGCTGGCTGCACCTGCAGAGAAATGCAAAAAGATAATCTCGCTACTGGATGGCACTTCGGTAGAGGTAACCGTATGGGGTGATGAAAATGGGTGCTTTTACATGGATCAAAAGGGAAGAATGTATGAGCCTGTAGGAACCGGAAGTTACTTTCGTAGCGTGGACTACTCTGTGGATGAGGCTGTGCAGAGAGTGGTCAGCCGAAAAAGAATGGCAGCCCGCATTGGAGCAAATTTGCCGACTAAAGGAACCTATAAGATACCGGTCGTGTTGGTTCAATTTAAGGACAAAGCCTTTAGTGTGCCGGGCCAACCTGCCGACATTGCTGCATTTTATGACAAGTATTGCAACGGCACCCGTAACGGAGTGAACTATACCGGAGCAGGCAGCTATGGTGCGGTGCGCGATTACTTCATCGCCCAAAGTGACAGTACACTGTTTTGGGATTTTGACGTGATCGGACCTGTTACGCTTGACAGGGAATTGGCTTATTACGGACAAGATATGGACGGGCAAATTGACGTAAACATTTCCTCCTTTTATAAGGAGTCGCTGGCCAAAGCCAAGGAAATGCGGCCGGACTGGTCGGTGTATGACAGCAATGCCGACGGTAAAGTGGATATGGTGTTCTTTATCTATGCCGGGTTGGGTCAGGCCAATGGAGGAGAACCTCATACTATATGGCCCAAGGAAGTGCATCGCGAAATGAATATAGATGGAGTAACCTTTGCGGTATCTGCTTGCTGCAACGAACTCCGCCCGAAAAAGAAGAACGGGACAATTGTAGGAACCCAGACAGATGGCATCGGCATTATGTGTCATGAAATGTCGCACGTGCTGGGATTACCTGACTTTTACAACCCATCTCACCAATCTTTTGGAATGGACTACTGGTCGGTGATGGATTATGGCTATTTTGCTCAGAATGGTTATGCACCAGGCGCCTATAACGGTTATGAACGCGATTTCATGGGATGGCGAAGACTGGTGGAACTGGACAGGCCCCAAACGGTACACATGGCGTCACTCGAAGACGAAGGAGTGGCCTATAAGATAGTGAATGAGCAAAATCCTGATGAATATTATGTGCTGCATAACTTGCAGCCTAAGGGATGGGATGCTTCGCTCTCTAGGTTGGGACACGGTTTGCTGGTGACTCATGTGGATTACAGCAAGCAGGCCTGGGACAGCAATAAAGTGAATACGGACGTAAACCATCAGCGCATGACCATCATTCCGGCAAATAATAAGTTGATAGGTAATTTCAGTGCAGAGAATGCCGAGCAACTGCTGGACGCCTTGGCGGGTCACCCTTATCCCGGAAAGACAGGAAATACACAACTCACTGACAAGTCTGTTCCGGCTGCTCAGGTTTTTCAGGGCTCGTTCATGAACAAGCCGATTGTAGATATCGAAGAAAACAAGGGCGTGATTTCCTTTAAATACATGCCGTTGGGTGTCTTGGATAAACCGGACCTAAGTGGTGCAAAAGAAACGGGCATTCCTTTTGGAATGCAAATCACCTGGCCTGCCGTGCCGCATGCCGAGGCTTATTGCCTGGAATATACTTTAGCTACCGACTTGAATCATGATTTGGCCGTTCGGATTGATACGGTCCGTAATAATACGGTTACATTGGAGCATCTCAAGGAGGGCGAGTCTTATCAATATCGCGTGCGTGCCATGGCTGATACTTATGAAAACTCTAGCTTCTCTGAATGGAAAGTGGCTCAATTATCGGTAAATTCTATCCAGGAAGTGCTTAAGGATGAGGATGCCATCGAGGTGTATTCCGTTCAAGGTGTCAAACTTTTGCACACCACTTTGGCGGATGCACGCCGCCAATTGCCCAAAGGACTGTATGTGGTGAAATCGGCCGCATTCAATGGTAAGCTGTATTTAAAATAAAGATATTGTTTATGAAGAAAAGGTTAGCCGTATTGCTGTGTGCCGCTGCTGTGGTGGGCAGCTCTTTATTGTATGCCGTACCTGCCCGAAAAGTTTGGAAACAAGTGGTTCAGCCCGATGGAAGCGAGTTGCGGATACAGCTGCGTGGAGATGAATTCTTTCGATATTATCAGACAGCCGATGGCGTTCCGCTGGTTGAGGTTGACGGAGGGTTTTATTATGCTTCGCTGAAAGGAATCTCGCTGAAACAGACTTCCAGGTTGCCGGCGCATGAGCTTGCCCAACGTTCATCAAAGGAGTTGCTGCTGTCTGATAGCCTGAAAATGCAGTTTGGACTACAGATGCCACAGGTATACCGTATCCGCAAAGACAGAAATGCGGACAAATGCAGACGCTCACCGGATGCAGCCAGAAATTTTGGCGGCCAAAATCTGCCAAATCCGATGATAGGAAAGAAGAAAGGATTGGTAGTGCTGGTTAACTTCAAGGACGTCAAAATGAAAACTCCCCATGCGCATGCCACCTTCCATCGCATGATGAATGAGGAGGGGTATAGTGACCACGGACAGCATGGCAGCGTACGCGACTATTTCTTAAGTCAGTCCTACGGTCAGTTTGACTTTTCTTTTGATGTGGCCGGTCCGGTGACGCTCCCAAACACTATGGCATACTACGGAAAGAATATCCAAGGATTTGACATACGGCCGGGAGAGATGGTGCTTGATGCCTGCATGCAGATACAGAACCAAGTGAATTTTGCTGATTATGACTGGGACGGTGATGGAGAGGCTGAACAAATATTTGTAATTTATGCCGGGTATGCCGAAAGCAATGGTGCTCCGGCAAACACCATCTGGCCACATCAGTCGTATGTGCAGAACCGCGACGGTTCGGATTTAGTTATTGATGGAACAATCATTGGCAAATATGCTTGCAGTTCGGAACTGACCGGTGTATCGGGTGATGTTGTTGCCGGCATAGGAACTATGTGTCATGAGTTTTCTCACTGTTTCGGCATCCCGGACTTTTATGATATTAACGGTGTGAATTTTGGAATGGATGTATGGAGCCTGATGGATTACGGATGCTATAATGATAATGGCAACACTCCTGTTGGCTACACGTCCTATGAACGCATGATGTGTGGTTGGTTGCAGCCAACGCTTCTCAACGATACGGCGGCAGTGCGTGATATGCCTTGCTTGTCGGAGGCTCCGGTGGCTTATGCCATCCAGAATGAGGCCAATAAGAGTGAGTATTATCTTTTGGAAAACCGACAGCAAACAGGGTGGGACCGCTATTTGCCGTCGCATGGTATGCTGGTATTGCATGTGGATTATGATGAGAAAGCCTGGGATATGAATATGGTTAATACGAATGCAAACAGGTTGCGCATGAGTTATATCGCTGCAGACAACGCAAGAAATGCCAATACTTTGGAATTTGACTTATTTCCAGGACTCCGAGGTGTTTCGTGCTTGACGGATTTCAGCAAGCCGGCAGCTGCTCTGAATACCAATAATCCGCAGGGCATCAAGCGGATGTCCAAGCCTATCTACAATATAAAAGAACAGGATGGATTGATTGGTTTTGATTTTTTGAAGGATACCGCCGTGGGAATTTCTGAAGTGTTGTTCGAAAAGGCAGAGCCCTTTGTTTGGAATGTGTATCATCCCGACGGATCATTGGCGGGAAAGATGTCTGCCGCACAGATTCAATATTTACTGAAACCGGGAATCTATTTGCTCCGTTCCGGTAGCGAAACAAGAAAAGTGATGATTCGGTAGAATCGTGAAATTCATATTTTAAGAGAAACAAAAAACGAGCAGCAAGGATAAATCTCCTGCTGCTCGTTTTTTATTAATGTCACATTAAAGTACACCTTGTGCCATCATAGCTTTGGCAACCTTCATGAATCCTGCTACGTTAGCACCCTTTACATAGTTAACGTAACCATCTTCCTGTGTACCATATTTTACACAAGCCTCGTGAATGCTCTTCATAATCTGATGCAGACGAGCGTCAACTTCTTCGCGAGTCCAGTTAAGTTTCAGAGAGTTCTGAGACATCTCCAAACCAGAGACAGAAACACCGCCGGCGTTAGATGCCTTTCCTGGAGCATACAGCAATTTAGCTTCTTGGAAAATGTGTACAGCTTCTGGAGTAGAAGGCATGTTGGCACCTTCTGATACAGCCATGCATCCGTTGGCAACCAACTTCTTAGCATCTTCGGCATTAATCTCATTTTGTGTAGCACTAGGCAGTGCAATGTCGCATTTTACACCCCATGGACGCTCTCCCTCTACATACTGGCAACCGAATTTTTCTGCATATTCCTTGATGCGTCCGTGGCGAACGTTCTTCAATTCAAAGATAAACTGCAATTTTTCTTCGTTGATACCTTCCGGATCATAGATATATCCGTTGCTGTCAGAGCAAGTAACAACTTTTGCACCCAATTCAATGGCTTTCTGAATAGTATATTGAGCCACGTTTCCTGAACCAGAAACAGCACAAACTTTTCCTTTCATGTCTGTACCCTTGGTGGCCAACATTTCCTGAAGGAAGTAGATATTGCCATATCCGGTTGCCTCAGGACGAATCAGCGAACCGCCAAATTCCATTGCCTTACCGGTCAATGTTCCGGTGAATTCGTGAGCCAATTTTTTGTACATGCCAAACATATAGCCTACTTCGCGGCCGCCTACGCCGATATCTCCGGCTGGAACATCAGTATCAGGACCGATATGACGCCACAACTCTGTCATAAATGCCTGGCAGAATCTCATGATTTCGTTGTCAGACTTGCCGGCAGGGTTGAAATCAGAACCACCTTTGCCGCCACCCATAGGAAGAGTAGTCAAAGAGTTCTTGAATGTCTGTTCAAAAGCCAGAAACTTCAAGATAGAAAGATTTACTGAAGGATGGAAGCGGATACCTCCTTTGTATGGACCGATAGCGCTGTTGTGCTGTACGCGATAGCCCATGTTAGTCTGGACATTGCCGTTGTCGTCCATCCATGTTACACGAAAACAGTAAATTCTGTCAGGAATACATAAACGCTCTACCAAATTATACTTTTCAAACTCTGGGTGTTTGTTGTACTCGTCTTCAATAGTAGCTAAAACTTCTTCAACTGCTTGATGATACTCTGTTTCTCCTGGAAATCTTTTTTTCAGATCCTCTAAGACTTTGATTGCATTCATTTGACTTAATTTTATTGATAAATAGTTTTCTGAGTTCAAAAGTACGAAAAAGGGAGTAAAACACAAAAAAAAGTAGCTAAAAGTTTTTATATATTATGATTTAATGTGCTTTTAATACCAAAAACGCAATATAACTGTATAAATGTATTACATTATGCGGTGGTATATAAGAAAAAGGAGGAAACCTTAAAGGTCTCCTCCTTTTATCCTTACTATTAAATAAGGTATGCTATATCTTTATTGTCCGGCTTTCCAGAAATCTTCCTCCTTCTGGCGTTTTGCCTTTTCTGCCTGATATACGGCATTTGCTTTTTCATATTCAGCGTTTTTGCGCTGCACATCAATAAGGTTTGCCTTGAAACGCTCTGCAGTTCCTGAGATACTGATATCTGCTTCTGCAGCCTTGGTGCAATAATTTACAGCTTCTGCAAATTTTTTCTGTCTTGCCAGGAATTGTGCACGCAGCAAATAACTCTTTCCGGTGACAGCATTGTTGAAGCTGATGGCTTTGTCCAAATAACCAAATGCGCCGTTAATATCGCCAGATTTGGCCAAAGCACTGGCTATCTTCAGAGAAATACTTGCCTTGGTTGACTCTGTTTTGCACAGTTCTAACGCTTTGTCGTAGTACTGAACAGACTCAGCAGTTTTTCCGGCTTTGTTTAGCTTTTGCGCCATACCAATGGCTGATTCATAGCTTGGTTCAATCTGATAAGCATATTCAGCTGCCTTATAATAAACATCTGTGTCGTCGCAGTCGTTTGAAGCTAACAGAACTAATGCGGACTTCAAATAAGCTAGATTACCTTTGTTCTCTTCAACTTTCGGAGTGAAAATGGCAATAATCTGCTCTTTGTCGGCAGCTTTTGACTGTGCAAAGATGGTTTCAATGCGACTCAGAGTCGGGTCGTACTGAGCAACAATCTGCTGTGCTGTCTTTTGGTCCTGAGCCTGATTGGCCAATTCCAGCATCTTTTCGCACACTTCCTTTGATTCAAGATAATCCTGCAAGAAATTTGCACGGAAACCCTGGTTGTCTGCTACATATTTTTGGTAAGAGATGTCGAAGAATTTATCCAATACAAAACCAGGAATTTCTTTTGCTCCCTCTTCTCTAATCATGGCAATACCTTCGCGGAACATAGAATAAGCCTTGTCAATGCTGAAATCATCGGCTACTCCCTGCCCATAGTAAGCATAGTCGAATGCCTTGCGTGCTACAACATCTCCTTTAGTGGCCTGACTTCTTTCGCTGGTGAATGAATTCAAACCATCCAAGTTCTTGAGGCGTGTGTCATATAAGTCCATCAATTCATTGAAATAAGCCTTTTTTTGATTCATGTCAGTAGTGCTGACAATCAGATTTCCCAGGATAGCAGCTCCATAAGCATAAACACCCACTTGAGCAAATGGTGCTTTGGTCAAGACCAATTTCCATGGTTCATAAGCGGATGCCCAATCTTTTGCTTTGTAGTAATCACGATATAAAACCAAACTGTTTAATACATCAATACTGTCCTGTCCATGTCCAATTCGATCATAAACAGAGGTGCCTTCGTATTGAGCCATAGTCGGTACCGAAGCTGCCGCCAAGGCAAACGTGAGGGCCATTTTCTGTAATTTCATGCTGACTATATATTTAAATGGTTATTCTTAAGTATCTGAAAACAGCGGCAAAGATACAAAAAAACTGACTTCGCCTATCATCTTATTGAGAAAAAGTATAGAAAATAAGATTAATGTAGCCTTTTTGTAATCTTATAATGACTTTTATCCATGAATATTTGTGTACATACTTGCCTCGTTTTTCTATTTTTTTTGTACTTTTGTGCCGACTTAAAAATGATTTCTCATGTTGAATTTAGATAATTTTTACAAGGCAAAGTATGTCTTGAGTCATATTATCAGAAGAACAGACTTGATTCATGCCCCCAATATTAATTTGGAAAGTGATATCTATCTGAAGCCGGAAAACCTGCAAACTACAGGATCTTTTAAATTAAGAGGGGCTTATTACAAAATTTCTCAGTTGACCGAAGAGGAAAAACAGAGAGGTGTGATTGCTTGTTCGGCAGGCAATCATGCTCAGGGCGTTGCTCTTGGAGCTGCTGCTCATGGCATCAAATCTTTGATTTGCCTTCCCGAAGGCGCTCCTATGAGTAAGGTGGAGGCAACACGACATTACGGAGCTGAAATAAGACTGGTTCCTGGTGTTTATGACGATGCTTATCAGGAAGCATTGCGCTTGAGCAAAGAAAAAGGAATGACGTTTATTCACCCGTTTGACGATGAATATGTGATTGCAGGGCAGGGCACAATCGGACTGGAACTTTTAGATCAGTTGCCAGAACTCGAAGCCGTGATTGTTCCTATTGGTGGAGGCGGACTGATTAGTGGCATTGCTTTTGCCATAAAATCATTGAATCCGTCAATTAAGGTTTATGGAGTTCAAGCACAGGGCGCTCCGAGTATGCTACAGAGCGTAGAGCACAAAGAACGTACTAAGTTGCTTTCTGTTTCGACTATTGCAGATGGTATTGCCGTAAAGGAACCGGGCCATCTTACGTATGACACTTGTTGCGCTTATGTGGATGAGATTGTTACGGTGACTGAGGATGAAATCTGTGCTGCTATCTTGGCCTTGCTCGAACAGCAAAAATTGATTGCAGAAGGTGCTGGAGCGGTCAGCGTGGCTGCTGCTATGTTTAATAAGGTTCCCGTTAAAGGAAAGAAAACGGTTTGCATCGTTAGCGGAGGAAATATCGACGTGACTATCCTAAGCCGTGTCATTAGCCGAGGTATGGCCAAAAGCGGACGTGTGTTTACGTTTAGCGTAGAACTTGAAGACAAACCGGGAGAAATGGTTGAAGTGAGCAAGATTGTGGCCGGAATGGGTGGAAATGTAATTGGCGTGCAACATGAACGAAATGATGATAGCCAACAAGTTAATTCGTGTCAACTGCGGATGACTGTAGAAACTAGAAACCAGGAGCATGCGGACAGTATCCGACAAGCTCTTATTGATGAAGGATTTAATTTAGTATTATAATTTATGGAAAAGAAAGTATTACACACCGACTTAGCTCCAGCAGCTATTGGTCCATATAGTCAGGCCATTGAAATTAACGGTATGATTTTTGCATCCGGACAGATTCCAATCAATCCTGCTACCGGAAATCTGGTTGAAGGTGGTATCCAAGAACAAACTCGTCAGGCACTGACAAATGCTTCTGAAGTGATGAAGGCTGCGGGAGTGGACATGACTCATGTTGTAAAAACAACGGTTTTCTTGGCAGACATGAATGATTTTGTAGCCATGAACGAGATTTATGCAACCTTTTTCACAGCTCCTTTCCCAGCTCGTTCGGCTGTTGCAGTCAAGGCGCTTCCTAAGGGTGCTTTGGTAGAGGTTGAGTGTGTGGCTGTGAAATAAGTTTTTCTGATCGATACATTAGGATTTCTGTAGATACAGACTCTAGCTGCATCCGGATATAAAGTAAAAGCCGCATCATAACTTTAAAACATAAGTTTGATGCGGCTCTTGTCTTTTTTTTTGACTTACTCGTGGCTAGCAAAGACAAAAATCCATTTGAGATAAACTGCTAATTGTTGCTTAGCTTTCAGTCAATGACACCTATTTATATATATAGAAGAGTCTAGCCTATTTCATCATTGTAGTTTTTATAATGAGTCACCTGCGGTTTGTTCATGGTCTTTTCAAACGACGCACACACGCGTTTTGCTTCTGCTACATATCGTTCATCTGTTAATGTACACTGGCAAATGATAGGATTTTTCATCCATTGCATGAATTTTCCATATTTGCAGTGAATGCATTGAATCATTGTGGGGGTATATGCCATAATGCTTTTATTATTCTATTTACTGTAAAACTTAATCGTATTCTGCTTGCCTCGGATTATTAGCGAGTCTTGGTTCAGGGATTGAATGGAGAATGTGTCGCTTACAAGTTCTTTGTTGTTTAATACTAACTTAGCATTGCACATAGTCCATGAAGTATAGTCTTTTTCTTTCCAGTCAGACTTTACAAGCTTATCTTCTTGAAGACTGAGGCTGAGACTGTCTGTTTTACAAAACCATTTCCGGCAGAGCGTGTTTATGTTTACCAGTGTGACGATGCTTTCTTTATTTGCATCTGTCGTAATCGTCAGTGCATCGTTGTAGTGCTCTGTACCTCCAAGCAGAAGTCCTGCTTCACCTGTATGTTCATTGACTTTATTCAAAGTCAGCGTATCTCCTTGATTCGTGATTATCTCTACACAACTCATTCCGGTGCTTTCGCCTAACTTACCATAAAGAGCTGTGTCGGCAATGATTGTTTCCTGTTTGGGAGCGGAATCTTGTGCCGGTGCGGTATGGTTCTCTTTATCTTTGCAGGACTGAAACGACATGCCTGCTATAATGAGAAACAAGGAAATATAGATAAATTTCATTTTCATTACTTTGGTAATATAATTAGTTGCAATAAAATGATACAAACGCATGGTCTGTAGTCCCGACAACAAGTATTATCAAAGAGATATACATGAGTCAGGTGTTGACCATAGCGTACAAATATACGAATTTTCTAAAAAGAATATTCAAAAAGCGCATTAATTTCTATTATTCTGAAAAAATATTGTCTAAACGTGGTGTATGGCATGAAAATTGATGCTTTCTTTGCATAACTTTAAACTTGAATATTAATATGGGATGGATTATTTTTATTGGTTTTGCTTTGATAAGTTATTTAATTCAGGCAAACCTAAAGAACAAGTTCGAACGTTTTTCTGAAATTCCTGTAGACAGAGGGTTGACAGGAAGGGATGTTGCTGAAAAGATGTTACGTGACAACGGGATTTATGATGTGCATGTTACCTGTACACCGGGTACGCTGACCGATCATTATAACCCGACTAACAAAACAGTGAATCTGAGTGAGGACGTTTACCATTCATGTAGTGTAGCTGCGGCAGCTGTTGCTGCACACGAATGCGGACATGCTTTGCAGCATGCTTATGGCTATGCCCCGTTGCGCTTGCGCAGTAGTTTGGTGCCGGCTGTATCTTTTGCCTCGTCGTGGATGCAGTGGATTTTGCTCATCGGAATGTTTACAATCAACAGTTTTCCACAGATAATGCTCTTGGGTATAGGCTTATTTGCTTTGACAACACTTTTTAGTTTTGTGACTTTACCTGTTGAAATTGATGCCAGCCGAAGAGCGGTAAATTGGCTAAGTAATGCGGGAGTGACAAATAGAAGTAACCATGGAGCTGCTGTTTCGGCCTTGCGTGCTGCTGCATATACTTACGTGGTAGCTGCTTTAGGTTCGTTGGCTTCTCTTGTTTACTATATTATGATTTATTTGGGACGTAGAGAATAATTACCAAACCTTTAATCTTTATAGAATGAGTTATTTATTATTATTAGTGGGCATCGTAATGGTTTTAGTCGGTGCTGACAAATTGACAGACGGAGCTACTGCTTTAGCAAAACGCTTTCATGTGTCTGATTTAGTAATTGGACTGACAGTTGTGGCCTTTGGAACTTCTTTGCCTGAATTTGTTACCAGTTTTACGGCTGTGCTGAATCATTATGAAGCTATATCAATGGGAAATATTATCGGTAGCAATATCTTTAATACCTTGTTGATTGTAGGTGCTTCGGCTTTGACTTTTCCGATTTGGGTGAGCAAAACATCGCTTTCCAAAGACATCCCTTTTGCTTTGCTGGCATCAATGGCCTTGCTTATTGTGAGTCAGGATATGTTATTTTCAGATGCAAAGGAGCAGGTTATTACAATGGGTGACGGATTGATTTTGTTGTTGTTCTTCTCTATTTTCATGTACTACACTTTTTCGATGGCACATACACCACAAGTTCTGCCTGATAATGTGAAGGATGAGAATGTCTCTACAGATGAGAATAGCCCCAAAGCGAATGAATACGGAATGGTGCGCATCATTGTTTATATCCTGATCGGTTTGGCTGGTTTGATTTTTGGAGGAAACTTTTTTGTAAATTCAGCTTCAGATCTGGCACGGTCTTGGGGAGTGAGTGAACATATAATAGCTCTTACGATTGTTGCAGGCGGCACTTCGCTTCCGGAACTGGCAACTTCAATCGTGGCTGCGCGCAAAGGAAATTCAGCTATTGCCATAGGTAACGTGATAGGTAGCAATATTTTTAATATCTTCTTTGTTGTGGGTTGTTGCGCTTTGGTTTCACCCATCTCTGCTGCAAGTATCACTTCGGTTGATTTGATGTTACTTATCGGAAGTATCTTGTTGTTATGGGTGTTTGCATTTACCAGTCGTAGAATTTCCCGATTGGAAGGTGCCTTGCTGGTTCTGCTCTATGTATTTTACATGATAAGCAGCATAATGCATTTTTAATATCATCATTGTACGTAAGTAAAACAACAATATAATAAAAAGACAGAATCTCTGTTCGGTTATATCCGTATGAGATTCTGTCTTTTTATTTATTTGCCAATTTTGAAAATCAGTTTCTTTGGTATTTTTACAAGTTTCTTTCCTACAACTTTCTTGATGCATGCACCATTAACTTGTTCGAAAGTGTATCCCTCATTGTTCTTCGTTAACTTCACTTCTTGGGTTTCGGAGCCCTGGTCATTAGAGAGCCTGATTACAGCATTGTTCTCGTCAATAATTTTAGAAGAGGTAATGCTCCATATTCCATAAACATTGCCATTTAAAAAACCATGCATCGGACCAAACATTTCCATTCCCGGAACGTTGATGCTCTCTTTGTATAAATCAATTGTGAGATGAAGGTTTTCTTCTTTACACGACATGCTGCCTCTGAATGTATCTTGTCCGACCGCAAGGAGTGAATAGGCACATAGCAAAACAAACAATAAATTCTTTTTCATACTAAGGTTTGTATCTTTAAAGGTTTGAGAACTTAAAAAGTTTAATGCAATGCCGTAATGCATTGTGCTCGCAAAGATAATACATAATCGGATACATGATTCATAAAAACTAATGAAAATAAGCATATCTCGTAAAGTTTTTGTATTTAAATAGTATTTTGTTTTTCCTTTTTTAAGGTATTCGTATAGGCTTTTTGCAAAAAAACAGATAAAAGAGTATCTTATTCGTGTTTTTTATGTATATTTGCAACGAACTTATAAATGTTAATAAATGACTAAAGACACACTATTTATTTTCGAATCGAGTTGGGAGGTCTGCAATAAAGTAGGAGGCATTTATACAGTTCTTTCTACTCGAGCAAAGACCTTGCAAGATAACATGAAAGACCGGGTTATCTTTATCGGTCCGGATGTTTGGAAGTCAACTAAGAATCCTTTGTTCCGTGAAGACAAAAGAATTTTGTCAAAATGGAGACGTGAGGCAGAAAAAGAGGGTCTTTCTATTCGTGTTGGTAGATGGAATATACCTGGAAATCCAATAGCTGTTTTAGTGGATTTCTCTTCTTATTACTCTATTAAGAATGATATTTATGCCACTTTCTGGGAAGATTATCAAGTAGACTCTTTACATGCATACGGAGACTATGATGAAGCTTCTATGTTTTCTTATGCTGCCGGCCTGGTTGTAGAAAGTTTTTATAATTTTATGCTCAAGGGACAGTCTGAAGTAATCTATCAGGCCCATGAATGGATGACAGGGTTAGGCGCCTTGTATATCCGGAAACATGTACCTCAGATCGCAACAATCTTCACGACACATGCTACAAGTATAGGTCGCTCTATTGCTGGCAATAACAAACCATTATATGATTATCTCACTGCCTATAATGGAAATCAGATGGCAGCAGAGTTAAATATGCAGTCTAAACATTCAATAGAGAGACAAACGGCTCATTTTGTGGACTGTTTTACTACGGTAAGTCAAGTTACAGCGCGCGAATGTGAAGTATTGTTGGAACGTTCTGCCGATGTGGTTCTGATGAACGGTTTTGAAAGTGACTTTGTACCAAAGGGTGCTAAGTTTAACGCGGCTCGTAAGAAAGCAAGAACCAAGATTTTCCAAGTGGCAGAGAAACTAACCGGAAATACTTTCTCTGAAGACACTTTGATTGTAACAACTAGTGGCCGTTATGAATTTAAGAATAAGGGAATTGATGTTTTCCTTAAAACACTGAAGTTATTAAGCGAGAAACAAGAACAGCTTTCACGTCCAGTTTTAGCTCTTGTAGAAGTTCCCGCATGGTGTGCCGGACCGCGCGAAGATTTGCAGGAAAGACTGGCTGGTGCTGTAGGCCAAGGTCCTTTGTCTAACCCTGTAATTTCGCATCGTTTGCATAATGAGTCAGAAGATTCTGTCCTGAATACTTTGAAATACTATCAGTTGTGCAATGCTTCTGACAGTAGGGTGCAGGTAATCTTTGTTCCTTGTTATTTGGACGGCGAAGACGGCATCTTTAATATGAGTTATTACGATCTTTTAATTGGTAATGATTTGTGTGTATATCCTTCTTATTACGAACCTTGGGGGTATACTCCGTTAGAAAGTGTCGCTTTTCATATTCCTTGTGTCACAACCAATCTGTCTGGATTTGGAATGTGGGTAAATGAAGTTTTGGGACATGAAGGAAATTTAACGGACGGAGTGTCTGTTATTTCGCGAACAGATTATAACTTTGAGGAGGTTGCCGACAACATCTGCAAGGATATTCTTTATTATGCTGCTCTGTCTCAGGAAGAACAGACCAAGATAAGAACAAAAGCAGACCGCTTGGCTGCAAAGGCTCTATGGAAAAACTTTATTAAATACTACTATCAGGCTTATGAGTTTGCCTTGGAGCATGCAAAACAGAGAAATATACATTAAAATAATTAACTAAGTCTAATTTTGGAAATTATGAAGATTAAAGCAAGCAATTCAAATGGAATCAGCTGGAAGGAAGTAAACGTGAAATCACGTATTCCAGAGGAGTTGTCAAAGTTGGCCGAATTGTCTCGTAACATTTGGTGGGCTTGGAATCATGAAGCACGTGAGTTGTTTCGTGATTTAGACGAGGACCTGTTCGAGGAAGTCGGACAGAATCCGGTATTGTTACTGGAACGTTTGAGCTACGAACGCCTGGAAGAACTGGCTAAGGACGAACTGATTCTGGCTCGTATGGATGCTGTTTATAAGATGTTCCGCGACTATATGGATGTGGAGCCTGATCATAAAAGAGCTTCTGTAGCTTATTTCTGTATGGAATATGGTTTAAACCACGTACTGAAAATCTATTCTGGTGGTTTGGGCGTTTTGGCTGGTGACTATTTGAAGGAGGCTTCTGATAGCAATGTAGATATGTGTGCTGTAGGTTTCTTGTATCGTTATGGATACTTTACCCAGTCCTTGTCAATGGATGGACAGCAGATTGCTAATTACGAAGCTCAAAACTTCGGCAGTCTTCCTGTAGAGCGTCAGTTGGATGCTGACGGAAATCCTATGGTTGTTGATGTTCCTTATTTGGACTACTTTGTTCATGCATACGTATGGCGTGTTAATGTGGGTCGTATCAAATTGTATTTGTTGGATACAGATAATGAAATGAACTCGGAGTTCGATCGTAGCATTACTCATGCTTTGTATGGAGGTGATTGGGAGAATCGTTTAAAGCAAGAAATCTTGTTGGGAATCGGTGGTGTTCTAACATTGAAGAAATTGGGCATCCAGAAAGATATCTATCACTGCAATGAGGGTCATGCTGCACTATGTAACGTGCAGAGATTGTCTGATTATGTTCAGTCTGGACTGACCTTCAATCAAGCTTTGGAGTTGGTTCGTGCTTCTTCTTTATATACTGTTCATACTCCAGTACCTGCCGGACATGATTATTTCGATGAAGGTTTGTTCGGAAAATATATGGGTGGCTATCCTAAGATGTTGGGCATTACTTGGGATGAGTTTATCGGTATGGGACGTCAGAATCCGGAAGATCATTCAGAACGTTTCTGTATGTCGACATTTGCTTGCAACACTTGTCAGGAAGTCAATGGTGTAAGTTGGTTGCACGGTAAGGTTTCACAGGACATGTTTGCCAATATCTGGAAAGGTTATTTCCCAGAAGAAAGTCATGTGGGTTATGTAACCAATGGTGTACACTTCCCAACATGGGCTGCTACAGAATGGAAAGAGTTTTATATTAAGCATTTCGACAAGTCGTTCATGGGCGACCAAAGTAATGAAAAAATTTGGGAAGCAATTTACAGTGTTCCAGATGAATTGGTTTGGAAAACCCGTGTGCAGTTGAAAAACAAATTGATTGACTACATTCGTGAGCAGTTCCGTGATAGCTGGTTGAAGAATCAGGGAGACCCTTCACGTGTTGTTTCTTTGATGGATAAGATTAACCCGAATGCATTGTTGATAGGTTTTGGTCGTCGTTTTGCAACGTACAAGCGTGCTCATTTATTGTTCACAGATTTGGATCGTTTGTCAAAGATTGTAAATAATCCGAATTATCCGGTTCAATTCTTGTATACTGGTAAGGCACATCCAGCTGATGGCGCAGGTCAGGGATTGATTAAGAAGATTTATGAGATTTCTCAGCGTCCGGAGTTCTTGGGTAAGATTATATTCTTGGAGAACTATGATATGCAGTTGGCTCGCCGTCTTGTTAGTGGTGTTGATATTTGGATGAATACTCCAACTCGTCCTTTGGAGGCTTCTGGTACTTCTGGTGAGAAAGCTTTGATGAATGGTGTGCTGAACTTGTCTGTTCTTGATGGATGGTGGTTGGAAGGCTACCGTGAAGGAGCCGGATGGGCTTTGACAGAGAAGAAAACTTACTCAAATCAAGAACATCAGGATCGTCTTGACGCAGCAACTATTTACAGCTTGTTAGAGAACGAAATCCTTCCGTTGTATTATGCACGCAACAAGAAAGGTTATTCTGAAGGTTGGGTAAAAACAATCAAAAATTCTATTGCTCAGATTGCACCTCATTATACAATGAAGCGTCAATTGGATGATTACTTCACCAAGTTCTACGATCCACAGGCTGCACGTTTCAAACAATTGGCAGCAAACAACAATGCTAAGGCTAAGGAAATTGCAGCATGGAAGGAAGAAGTTGCTTCACGTTGGGATCAGATACATGTTGTATCATGTGATAAAACTGAGTTCTTGAGTGCTGGTGCTTTGGAAACAGGTAAGGATTACGAGGTGAAAGTTGTTGTAGACGAACAAGGTTTGAACGATGCTATTGGCATTGAGGTTGTTACTTTGATGACAGATAAAGCATCAAAAGATCATATCTATTCAGTAACACCGTTGGAAGTGGTGAAACGTGAAGGTAACTTGTTTACATTTGCTGGAACTTATACCTTGAACAACTCTGGAAGCTTTAAGGTAGCATGCCGAATGTATCCTAAGAATGAAGCATTGCCACATCGTCAGGACTTCTGCTATGTAAAGTGGTTCGCTTAATCTATTAAGTGTATATACACAATAAAAAAACAGCCAATCTCCACAAAGATTGGCTGTTTTTTTATTGTGTAATTTATGTTACGAATGCCTTGGACGAATCATTTTTACAACAGAGGACAAGGTATTTTGTATCGGTTTACTCAAGATGATTAGAGTGACAGCTATCAATATCATTCCGATGCCTACTCCTTGAACCCATGAGAAAGCTTCACCAAAAGCAAAGACTCCGATGCAGACAGCAGTGACCGGTTCTAGAGCGCCCAATACCGATGTCAAGGTGCCACCGATATTATGCACTGCCAAGAGCAGGGTGATATTGGATATTACAGTGGGTAATACTGCCAGCATTACTAGGTTTATTCCGGAAGTAAGGTCAGGAATTGGTTGCAGTGTATGCGTTACAGACAATTTACCAACAAACAACAAAGTGGTGAAGACAAAGACGTAGAACGCAAGTTTGCGATTAGGCATAGTGCGCAAATGCGACTTATTCACAGTTGTTATGTATGCGGCATAGCCTAAAGCAGAGAGCAGTACAATTCCTACTCCAATGAAGCTAACTTGTTGATCTGTTTCAGCTATAGATAGGCGTGCTACTCCTCCAATAGCTAGCACTATGGCTAGCCAGGTGAGCCAAGAAGCTTTTTCGCGAAACAAGATTAGCATTAGAAGAGTTACAAACACCGGATAGGTGAAATGCAGTGTTGTAGCCACACCTGCTCCCATAAATTCATATCCCCAGAATAAAAATTGAGCAGAAATCATGTAATAAGCTGAGAGAATGATTATTAAAGGCAAGTCCTTCCATTCTATGGCAAACGACTGTTTTCGCACTTTCATCATGATACCCAACGCTATGGTTGCAAATAAGAATCGGTAAAACAGAATGGAATCCAAGGACATTCCCTGTTTCATGAGTGGGAGTGTGAAGAGGGGAATCAATCCAAAGGTTACCGAAGTAACAATTCCGTAGATCAAACCTTTGATACTATTCATGATAAGTATGAGTTAAAAAGATAAAATCGTTGTGAGATTAAAAAAACTGCCTTTAAGAATAATCCTAAAAGCAGTTTGTTTTTACGGTTTGTTTATATGAAACCTGATTATACCAGATATTGAGAGCTGATAGACTCGTTCGTTTCAACACGACGAATTGTTTCTGCAATCAAATCAGCGATAGATAATTGTTTCACTTTAGCGCAACGTTTAGAGTAGGGGATACTGTCAGTGAAAACCATTTCCAGCAAAGCACTATCCTGTACTCGTTCTGAAGCTGGGCCTGACATTACACCGTGCGAAGCGATAGCTCTTACAGATTTGGCTCCGTGTTCTTTCATCAAGTCGGCAGCTTTTGTGATAGTACCTGCGGTATCAACCATATCGTCTACCAGGATAACGTTTGCGTCTTTCACGTTACCAATAATCTGCATGCTGGCAACTACGTTTGCTTTTTCACGTTTCTTGTCGCACAGTACCATTGGGCAGTTCAAGTATTTAGAATAGGTGCTTGCACGCTTAGAACCGCCTACATCAGGAGTTGCAATAACCAGATTCTCAAGGTTCAGAGACTGGATATATGGCAACATAACGCTTGAAGCATACAAATGGTCTACCGGAACATTGAAGAATCCCTGTTCCTGGTCAGCGTGCAGGTCCATGGTAATCAAACGGTCGATACCGGCAACGCTCAGCATGTCTGCAACCAATTTGGCAGCAATAGAGACACGCGGTTTGTCTTTGCGGTCTTGGCGTGCCCATCCGAAATAAGGGATAACAGCAATAATGCTCTTGGCAGAAGCACGTTTTGCAGCGTCAATCATCAGCAACAATTCCATCAGGTTGTCTGAGTTAGGGAAAGTAGACTGAATCAAGAATACGTCACATCCACGGATAGACTCCTCGTAAGATACAGCAAATTCTCCGTCTGCAAAGTGAGTAATTTGCAGTTTACCCAGTTCGCATCCCAGGCTTGTACAGATTTTTTCAGCTAAATACTTGGAATTTGTTCCAGAGAACACTTTAAATGGTCTTTTCTCGCTCATCGTTTTTTATATTTGTGGGTTACAAAAATCGTTTGTTTTAGTCTGTTGCTTTTTTTAGCAGCCTGAAGTGGCTGATTAGTTCTTTGAAATCTTTGTTGGCATGAATATTGAACCTGTTCCACAGGTCGCCTTTTATTACGACTCCTCCAAATCCCATTTCTTTAACTTCGCTTATGTTTTTCAATGAGATTCCTCCCAAGGCCATTACCTTATGGTCAATAATACCTTCTTTATGTGCTTGAATCAATTGTTTTTTCTCATAAGCAGATTGATATCCGCTTTTGGAGATGCTGTCAAAAACAGGACTTAGAAAAACATAATTAAAAAGTTTTTTTTCGTCGGCTGTTTCTTGCAGTCCATGCAATGATTTGCTGATGTGCCCGTGGAATCCTGTTGGAGGGCTTGGGCAGCGACTGTTCAGATGTATTCCTTTCAAGTCAAATTCCTCTTTAAGATAAAAATGATCATGAATCACAATCTGTTTGTGGCAGTCGTCAGGCAGAAGTGTCAAAAGCCTTTCGCAGTAGATAGGATCAGAGCCTGGTTTCCTTAGATGAAGGATGTCCAATCCTTCGTCAAAAAGTGAGCTGATGATCTTGTCTTCTTCTACGAAGAACTCTTCATTAGTCAATAAAATTAATTTCATAGGAACTTTAACACTTATTTTAATGCAAAGGTAAGAAAAAAACTATTAGACTGCATATTGTTTCATTTATTTTTCGTTATAAATCTATTGTCCATAGTTATTCTTTATGGAATAATGGTTAACTTTGTCTCAATAATTATGATTTACTTCAAATTGTTATAAGTATGAACAAATGTTTTTTACTAGGTTTGGCCATGTTGGGCCAAGCTGGTATGTCGGTTGCAGCAGAGCAACCGGGATGGCTTCGTTGGTGTTCTATTTCGCCGGATGGGGCTCAAATTGCTTTTACTTACGGAGGTGATGTTTACGTTGTCCCTGTAACCGGGGGTACAGCTCGTCAACTGACAGCCAATACGGCTTATGATTATGCACCGGTGTGGTCTCCCGACAGTAAACAGATTGCCTTTGCCAGTGCACGCGAGGGAAGTATGGATGTCTATGTAACTGGTTTGACCGGAGGTACACCCAAACGAATTACGACTAGTTCAGGGAATGAAGTTCCCGTAGCGTTCTTGGATGCCAATCATGTTTTGTATTCAGCATGGGGAATTCCTTCCGTAGACAATATGCGTTTCCCAAGTTCTGTTTATGCGCATATATATAAGGTGTCGGTAAATGGTGGCCGTCCTGAAGTATATTCTGAATGGACGATGCGTCATCCAGACATTAAAGGCAAGCAGATTCTTTTTGAGGATGTGAAAGGTTATGAGGACTATTGGCGCAAGCATCAGACGTCAAGTATTGCAAGCGATATTTGGTTGTTTGATGGAAGTGCTTACCGTCAGGTAACCGGAACGAAAGGGGAGCACCGTAGTCCGCTGTGGTCGGCCGATGGAAATAGTTTCTATTATTTGGGAGAGCAGAGTGGCTCATTCAACATCTACAAGAAAGGCCTTGCGCCTCAGGATGCACCTCAGCAGCTTACTCAGTATAAGGACAATCCGGTACGCTTCCTGACTTCTTCGGACAATGATTTATTGTGTTATAGCTATGATGGCCAGATATACACATTACAGCCAGGAGGTAGTCCGCAAAAGGTAGCAATTCAGATAGTGCGTGATGACATGCAGCGCAATGTAGTACGTCAGCTGCGTTCGTCGGGTGCTTCTCAGATTTCTGTTTCTCCGAAAGGAAAGGAGATTGCTTTTGTGATGAGCGGCGATGTATACGTAACTTCGATAGACTATAAGACAACACGCCAAATTACGGATACACCGCAGAAGGAGCGTACAGTAGATTTTGCTCCCGACGGTCGTTCGCTGGTTTATGCATCAGAGCGCAATGGCTTGTGGCAGATTTATCAGGCTTCGTTGGTCAAGAATGAAGAGAAATCCTTTACTTATGCCTCAGAAATCAAGGAGGAACGTCTTACCGACGGTAAGTACACGGCTTTTCAGCCGGAGTATAATCCCAAAGGTGGTGAGGTAGCCTTTTTGAAAGACCGTACAGAATTATGCGTACTCGACTTGAAGTCGCACAAGGTTCGAACGGTGATGGAGGGAAAATTCCAATATTCTTATACCGACGGTGACCAGAGCTTCACTTGGAGTCCGGATGGAAAATGGTTGCTTTCGGAATATATCGGAATTGGTGGATGGAACAACCGCGATATTGCCTTGGTAAAAGCAGACGGAAGCGGTACGATTCACAATCTTACCAACAGTGGTTATAATGAAGGCGAGCCGAAATGGGTGCTTGACGGAAAGGCCATGATTTTCCAAAGCGATCGCTCAGGATACCGCAGTCATGGTTCATGGGGTTCTCATCGTGACGAATATATCATGTTCTTTGATGCAAAAGCCTACGATCGTTTTATGATGAGTAAAGAAGAGCTGGCTTTGTGGGACGAAAAAGAAAAGGCTAAGAAGGAAGCCGAAGAGAAAGCTTTGAAAGAGATGTCTGACAAGGAACGCAAGAAACATGAGGCTGCCAAGGAGAAAGAGAAAAATAAGGACTTGGAGTTTGACCTGGAATATTTAGAAGAAAGAACCGTGCGTTTGACACCTTCTTCAACAGAATTGGGCGATGCGTTGTTGAGTAAGGACGGAACCAAGCTTTATTATGTAGCTCCTTATGAAGGCGGGGCCGGCTTGTGGGTGCAACATCTCAAGGAATACCGTAACGAATTAAAGATGCGTGGTATGGACTGGGCAGGCTTGGATGCCGATGCCGACGTGAAGAATGCTTATATGGCCAGCGGTGGCATGATTAAAAAACTCGACATAGAGAACGGACGTATTAATAATGTGTCTTTCGAAGCCTTTTATACTTCACGACCGGACGAGGAACGAGCTTATCAGTTTGATCATATCTGGCGCCAGACCAAGGATAAATTGTATGATCCGAATATGAACGGGGCTGATTGGGATGCTATTTACAAGACCTATTCAAAATATCTGCCTTCTATTCAGAATAATTATGATTTTGCTGAGATGGTCAGCGAGATGTTGGGCGAGTTGAATGTGTCGCACACAGGATGTCGTTTTGGTGGTTACGGAGGTGCTTTGCGTACAGCTTCTTTGGGACTTTTCTACGACGATACTTACAAGGGAGACGGATTGAAGGTGAAAGAAGTGCTGCGGGGAAGTCCGGTGGAATTGTCAGCTCAGCCGTTCAAGGCCGGAGCCATAATTCGAGCTATCGACGGGGTTGAAATCAAGTCTGGAGCTGATTATTATCCATTGTTGGAAGGAAAAGTGGGTCGCCGTACGCGTCTTACGGTAGAAGAAGGCGGAAAGACATTTGACGTTCGTGTGAAACCTATTTCCACCGGCCAGGAAATGGATCTGTTGTACAACAGATGGGTGAAGCGTAACAAGCAGATTGTATCCCGCTTGTCAGACAATCGATTGGCTTATGTGCACATTAAAGAAATGAATTCAGCTTGTTTTGAGAAACTTTATCGCGAGCTGATGAGCGATGAGAACCGTAATAAAGACGCTGTGATTGTCGATACTCGTCATAATGGCGGTGGTTGGTTGCACGACGACATTTGTATTTTGTTGAGCGGAAAGCGTGCCTTGCAATACAAACCGCGCGGACAGTTCATCGGAAACGATCCGTTTGATCGTTGGGTGAAACCATCGTGCATGCTGATTTGTGAAGACAATTACTCGAATGCACACGGAACTCCGTGGTATTACAAAGAACTTGGAATTGGCAAATTGATTGGAGCGCCGGTACCAGGAACGATGACTGCAGTGTGGTGGGAGCAGCTGGATGGCGGTTTGGTTTTTGGTATTCCTCAGGTTGCTGCTGTTGACGAGCGCGGAGAGGTATTGGAAAATCAGCAATTGATGCCAGATGTGGAGGTTTATAATAAGCCCGAAGACATACTGAATGGCAAGGATGCCCAATTGGAGGCTGCCGTAAAGGAAATGCTGAAGACTGTAAGAAAGTAATCTTTGGCAGATAAAGAAACAGAGCGTAACGAAAGCCATGCAGGCTTATTCGTTACGCTCTGTTGTTTTTGCCGTAATGGCAAGCAGTTGTTTATCGATTATTTTTTCAGTTTCTCGATAATCATTTCAGCCACCTTTTTGCCGCTCATCAGCATACCGCCGAAGATAGGTCCCATGCGTGGAGTTCCTGAAACGGCAGAAGCAGCCATACCGCATACATACAGTCCTGGATAGATTTCTTTAGTACCTTTTACTACTTCATCTTCGCCAGAAACCACATCCAAAGAGCGTTCGCCAATCACGCCTCCCGTTTCGGTGTTCAGCTTGATACCGTTTTTGCGAGCTACTGTGCAGCACATTTCGCTGTCGTGTCCAGTTCCGTCGATGACACATTTTGCCAAGATATTCAGAGGGTCAACGTGCAAGCCTTCGCGCAATACCGGAGTCCAGTTAACAACGACACCACTTACTACGTCATTCTTGAAGATTACATCTTCTACCGAGTAGCAGTTAAAGATAGTAGCACCGGCATGTACAGCTTTGTAGAGAAGTGCAGCAGTACTCTCAACAGAGTCCATTACATAAAGTCCATCCTCAAAGGGTGCATAGTTGATATCAAAATCGCGGATGATATCCATAGCCTCTTCTTGTACAACGATTTGGTTGAACATCATGGCACCGCCCCACATACCTCCACCGGGAGATAATTTACGGTCAAACTGTGCTACCTTCAAACCGGCTTTAGCCAAATAATAAGCTGCAACGATACCAGAAGGTCCACCGCCTACGATAGCTACGTCCAGGTTCAGGTTTTTCTGCATTTTCTCAAAGTAGGTGCTGATGATGCCCTGGGATACTTTAGTTTCAATCATATTCTTTTTATCTTTAATATAAGTGATTAATTGGATTCTTTTTATTGAATATTGCTTTGAGCCTCTGCGTCGAATTCGCAATTTTTCATGCGTTGACTGATGCGCATGGCACAGAAATTCGGTCCGCACATGGTGCAATATTTTCCGTTATAGTGGTTTCCGCTCTTATAATACTCCATAGCTCTGTCCGGGTCCAGTGCCAAATTGAATTGGTCTTTCCACCGGAACTCATAGCGTGCCTTGCTCAAGGCGTTGTCACGAACGGTGGCTCCGGGATGACCTTTGGCTATGTCTGCTGCATGAGCTGCTATTTTATAGGTAACCACACCGTTGCGAACATCCTCCTTATTTGGTAAGGCCAGATGCTCTTTTGGTGTTACGTAGCAAAGCATTGCTGTGCCATACCAACCGATTTGTGCGGCACCGATAGCACTTGTTATGTGATCATATCCCGGTGCGATGTCTGTTACAAGCGGTCCGAGTGTGTAGAATGGGGCTTCATGGCATTTTTCAATCTGTCGGTCCATGTTTTCGCGGATTTTATGCATGGGCACATGTCCCGGTCCTTCGATAAATGCCTGTACGTTTTTTGCCCAAGCTCGTTCTACGAGTTCGCCCATTGTATCAAGTTCTGCAAACTGTGCCCGGTCGTTAGCGTCAAATATTGCGCCCGGTCTGAGTCCGTCTCCCAAAGAAACCGCTACGTCGTATTGCGCCAGAATGTCGCAGATATCGTCGAAATGTTCATATAAGAAACTTTCTTTTTGGTGGTAGCTGCACCATTGTGAGATGATGCTTCCGCCACGGCTCACCATGCCGCAAAGGCGTTCGTGGGCAAAATGTACATTTTTCAGACGGATACCGCAATGAATGGTAAAATAATCCACGCCTTGTTCGCACTGTTCTATTAAAGTGTCCCGAAACAGTTCCCAGGTCAGGTCTTCGGCTTTGCCGTTAACCTTTTCCATTGCCTGATACATAGGGACAGTTCCCACCGGTACGGGACAGTTTCTTACGATCCATTCGCGGGTTTCGTGAATATTCTCTCCCGTAGAAAGGTCCATCAGCGTGTCGCCTCCCCATTTGCAGCTCCACACACATTTTTCTACTTCCTCTTCGATGCTTGAAGAAGTGGCAGAGTTACCGATGTTCGTGTTGATTTTTACCAAGAAATTTTTGCCGATAATCATCGGTTCTGCTTCGGGGTGGTTGATATTGGCTGGTATGACAGCTCTTCCGGCAGCCACTTCATCGCGTACAAATTCCGGAGTGATATGTGTTTCGATGCCCAATTCTGCGCAATTCATGTTTTCACGGATGGCCACATATTCCATTTCAGGTGTAACAATTCCTTGCTTGGCATAATACATTTGAGTAGGGCAGTGTCCGGCTTTGGCGCGGTAGGGTCGAGTGATGTGTTCAAAGCGCAAGTGATCCAGGCTTTTGTCATTTTGTCTCATTCGTCCATATTCCGAAGTCATTCCTTCGAGCTGCTCCACGTCTCCTCGGTCTATAATCCATTGCTCGCGCATACGTGGCAATCCTTTTTTCAAGTCAATCTGCATGTTCGGGTCGCTGTATGGTCCGCTGGTGTCGTACACATATACGGGGTCATTTTGATGAAAAACCTTTTCTCCCTTGTCGTTGATGGTGACTGTGGGTGTTAGGTTTACTTTTCTCATGCCTACTCGAATGTTTGGAAAGTGTTTTCCTTTGAGATACACTTTCTCAGAGTCCGGGTAGGAGATTCTGATTTTATCTTCCATGTTCTATTGAGTGAATTTTTGTTGATTGGTTATCTTATGATTTACTTGTCAAACTGCATTTCAGTTTGCAAGATGCGTTTTGTTTCTTCTACTGGATCTTCGGCATTAAGTATTGTCCCGCTCAGGGCGATTCCGTTGACTCCAGTACTTAGGATGGCAGGAATGTCGGCACGGGTAATGCCGCCGATGGCTATTACCGGCAACGATAACCCTTTTTCTTTCATGCCTTGCATGATTCGCTTGTATCCATCAATGCCCAGGGTTGGCGAGAGTTTTTCTTTTGTTGTGGTAAAGCGGAATGGACCGCAACCGATATAGTCAGCTCCCCGTTGGGCATGAGCTACAATATCCTCCAGAGTATTTGCCGTTCCACCTATAATGGCTTTGTTTCCCAGGATGCGTCGTGCCTCATCGATAGGCATGTCTTTCAGTCCCAGGTGTACTCCATCGGCCTGAACCCGATGCACCCATTCCACGTGGTCGTCTATGATAAACGTAGCATGATATTCATTGCACAATTGACGTACATCCATAGCTGTTTCGATAAACTCCTTTTCAGAAGCTTGTTTCATGCGCAGTTGAATCCAGCGGCATCCGCCTTCGAGCGCCATTCTTGCCGAGTCCAGATAGGAATACTGGTCATTATAATGTGTGATAAATTGAAGTTGTAGCATAACAAATTAAATTTCATACAGTGAATATTAGGTAACGGCCGTCGTCAATATTGTCGTATTTTCGGATGCCGCTTGTGACGATTGTATATATAAAGGGAGAGCGCGTTATGCTGAGGTTGCTCCAAGGAGGGCTGTTCAAACAATTCCTACGTCGGTATAATCCGCTTCAGGTTCATAGGGTATAATCTCAGCCCGTCAAGCAAACGGGCACCCCTTTGTTTTATCGTCAAATGCCAAGATAGTAAGAGGCTGGGGCAATAAAAAAAATGAAATTAAAGTTATCGATTTTTTTTTGCCTTGCCGAGCCACATCCTGTCACCTACAAAGATATAGAAAAAAAGTGATAAACCAACGATTTGTAGCTTTTTCGTTGGGATGCTCTTGTTATTTTGCAAATCTTTTGCAGTGAAAAGGTTGGGAAATAGGGATTTGTTTATTCTTGTTAACATGAGGTTGTGTCCTTCTGTTTGCGTTTATGTGCAATGTAAATGTTGTCAGAAGGAGTACAAGACATATTTTAAGTCACGGTGGTTTTGCTTTATGCGCGTGTGGGTGACATGTAAAGTTGTGTAGTTTGCTGCTGTCCGTAGGAAGTATGAATCCTGTTGAAGAAATACGTTTAGTACTGTTGTATGGCACTGTGTCGGACAAGGATTTTCGGAGTGTCGTGTGGTATATATAAAAGGGGAAAGGCCTTACCGCACGGTAAAGCCTTTCTAAAATGTTTGTTTGAAAGAAGCGAAAGAAATTAAAATGTTTATGCTTCAGCAGGAGTTTCAGTTGTTTCCTCTGCAGTAGCCTCGTCAGCAGCCTCTGCTTCGCTTTGAGCAGCAGCGGCAGCAGCTTTCTTTTCAGCTACTTTCTTAGCGATCTCTTCATTAATTTTCTTCTCAGCGTCCAGACGAGCAGCAGCAGCAGCTTTTGCATCTTCAGCCTTCTTTGCTTCGAAAGCCTCGATACCCTTCTGCTTGTCGCTCTTCCAAGCCTCGAATTTAGCCTGAGCGGTAGCCTCATCAAAAGCACCCTTCTTTACACCGCCACGCAGGTGTTTCATCAAGTACACACCTTCGTTTGAAAGGATGTTGCGAACAGTATCAGTTGGCTGTGCGCCAGCTTCTACCCAATAAAGAGCGCGATCGAATTTCAAATCTACAGTGGCTGGATTGGTGTTTGGATTGTACGTACCAATTTTCTCTGTAAACTTACCATCACGTGGTGCTCTTACGTCAGCGATAACGATGCTATAGAAAGCATAGCTTTTGCGTCCTCTACGCTGTAATCTGATTTTAGTTGCCATAAATAATTTTTTAATTGTTTATAGGTTTGAAATATGCCATTAACTCGTAATAGCGGCGCAAAGTTATAACATTTCTTTGAATCGTCAAATAAAGTACTTGGTTTTTTGCTTCATTTCCTTATATTTTAACGATTCCTCGGGCTGTTTGGGCTTGTAGCTTACTTTTTGTTTACCAGCATGCAGCTTTTGATGATATAGATAATCAGCAACGCATAGACAAGCAGTGACAGCACTTCGCTCAAGGGGTTTTCCCACCAAGAAGTGAAGTCGAACGAAAAACCGCCAAATTTCATGGCTGCGCTCACCACACCCATTAAGGCTCCTCCGGCAATGAAACCAGAAGAAATCAACGTGCCGCGTTCGTTGCGCAGTTCATTCAAGGCCTTGTCCGCGCTACGGCTGTTGATATACCAACTGATGAGACCTCCCGCCAGCAAGGGCAGGTTCAGTTCCAGTGGAATGAACATTCCCAAGGCAAATGCCAGTGCCGAAACATTGAAGAGAGTCAGTAAGATGGCAATGGCTGCTCCGATTCCGTAGAGCATCCATGGTGCACCGGATCCACTCATCAGCGGTTCGATTACGGCCGCCATTGCGTTGGCTTGAGGGGCGGCCAGCTGTCCGCTGGTAAAACCGTAGGTCTTGTTCAGAATCATGATAACGGCTGCCACGGTAGCTGCCGATACCAAGGTGCCCAGAAATTTGTAGGTTTCTTGTTTTTTAGGTGTACTTCCCAACCAGTAGCCTATCTTTAGGTCGGTGACAAACGAACCGGCACTGGCAAGAGCTGTGCACACTACGCCACCCATAATCAGGGCTGCTACCATTCCGCCCGTACCTTTCAGGCCTACAGATACCATGATGATGGAAGCTAATATAAGCGTCATCAGCGTCATTCCCGAAACAGGATTGCTTCCTACAATGGCAATGGCATTGGCTGCTACGGTTGTAAACAGAAATGCGATGACTGCTACCAGCAGGATTCCCACTACGGCAAACAGCATGTTGCCTTGCATAATGTCAAAGTAGAAGAATACGAAAATGGCGATTAAGGTTATGACAGAACCGATAGCAACAATTTTCATGGACAAGTCGCGTTGGGTTCTTTCCGCTAATTTGCTCTGGCCGTCCTTGCCTTTCATCTCTTGCGCTGCCAAAGACAAGGCTCCCTTGATGATGCCCCAGCTTTTGATGATACCGATAATGCCTGCCATGGCAATACCTCCGATGCCAATGCTTTTGGCGTATGCGAAGATTTGCTCGGGCGAGGCGCTGGCTGCGGTGATTACGTTGTTGCCTCCGCTTACATTTAAGTCGGGCCAAATGGCAGCAATCAACGGGATGATGACCCACCATACGGCAACAGAACCCAAACAGATAATGAGTGCATATTTAAATCCTACGATAAAGCCCATTCCCAACAAGGCCGCACCGGTGTTAATCTTAAATACGAGTTTGGCTTTGTCGGCCAGTTCGCTACCCCAAAGCATGCAACGCGTGGTAAAATTTTCGTTCCACAAGCCGAAGGAAGCTACGGCAAAGTCATACAATCCTCCAATCAGTCCGGCAAAAACCAAATGCTTGGCTTGTCCGCCTCCTTTCTCGCCCGAAATCAATACTTGTGTAGAAGCAGTGGCTTCGGGGAATGGGTATTTGCCATGCATGTCTTTCACGAAATACTTGCGGAAAGGAATCAAAAACAGAATACCCAAAACTCCACCCAAAAGTGATGCAATAAATACTTGCATGAAATTGACTGTGATTTCTGGATACTTGGCCTGCAGGATGTACAGAGCCGGGAGTGTGAAAATTGCTCCCGAGACTACCATGCCCGAACAAGCACCGATACTTTGAATCATGACGTTTTCGCCCAAGGCTCCTTTGCGTCGCGTGGCTCCGGCTACACCTACTGCAATGATGGTGATGGGGATGGCTGCTTCGAATACCTGACCTACTTTCAGTCCCAGGTAGGCAGTGGCTGCCGAGAATATTACAGCCATGGCAATACCCCATACTACAGACCAGAGTGTTACCTCTTTGTATTGTTTTTGGGACGACATGAGCGGTTCATACTGCTCTCCTGGTTTTAGCTCACGGAAAGCATTTTCGGGTAATCCGGTAATTTTTTCTTGATTTTCCATAAGGATAAACGATAATAATTATAAATAATGTTGTACTTAGTTGTTCTATGGTTGCCTATTACAGTTTTTACACGTTTTGTTTTTTAGGGAAGCTGTCCTTGCGTTGTAGGCATGCAGCTCGGTTCTATTCATTTTTCCATAAGTTATGAATATGTTGTTAATTGTTGCTTTATTTTTTGAGAATTAACGATTCAAATGGCAAAATTAATAAAATTATGTCGTTTCTGCAACATTTTGTATCGTCTTCCTTGGTTTCTCTGTTTTTTCGCAGAACTAAAACGATATGTTGCAGTCTGTTATTGTATCTTACATTTTGATATTTCTGTCTTTTTGTCAAACAAAAAGGTGTACGATTTGCGTATTTCCAGGCAAGCTGAGGAGCTGTGCGAAATATTCTATTCCTGAGCGCTGAAATTTGCTGTATATAGTTGTATGTTAGGTGGATATGCTCAAAAAATGTGTGCGCAAGAGTGGTCTAAGTAGAAGCTAAATGTTAAATCTGAGTCAAAGATTGAGTTAAAAAATAGTCTTTTGGGCAATTTTTTAGTTGTGAGCGATGTGTTTTTCTCGAAAAGCAATTCATTTAGAAAATAAATACTGAGATGTTTTCAAGAAAATACTGAGATATTTGTCCGAATATCAAGAGAAGTTTTGTATGAATATGCAGTAATAGCAGAAATTAAACTTGTTTTGATGCATAAATATGCATTAATCCTTCTCTGTTTAGAAAGGCAGGCAAGGTTTTGCGGTTAGCAGAAACGACAAGAATCTTGTAAAAATGTACTGAAACGGCCTTGTTGAGTTTCCTTTTGTCAATGTAGTCACTTTGTGAAAACATGCGAACAAACTGAGTTCCTAAACCAGTTTGCGAACTACGCGACATGGATTTCCCACAGCCAAAGAGTTGTCGGGAATGTCGTGTGTTACTACACTGCCGGCTCCAATCACACAGTTGTTGCCAATGCTTACTCCGGGAAGGACGCAAACCTGTGCTCCAATCCACACATTATTGCCCACACGAATAGGAAGAGCATATTCGAGTCCTTGGTTTCGTGTTTCGGCATCCAGTGGGTGTCCGGCAGTATAGAAACCACAGTTGGGTGCCACAAATACATGATTTCCAAAAGATACCTTTGCACCATCCAGTATGACACAATTTACATTCATGTAAAAGTCTTCTCCTATTTCGATATTATAGCCATAATCACAGTAAAATGGTTGCTCGATAAGAAAGCGGCTTCCTGTTTTCCCGAGCAGCAGCCGTAACAACTCAGCGCGTTTTTCTGTTTCTATCGGTGCAGTATGGTTGTACTCAAAACACAACTGTTTGCACCGTTTTCTCTCGGCAATCAGTTCGGCATCTCCGTTTGCATCATAGAGTTTGCCTTGTTGGCATTTCTGTTTTTCTGTGGTCTGTTTCATATATGCAATAATGAAGAACAAAATTACTCAAAACTAAGGAGGCGGCAAAGGAAATACTTGCGTTAAAAAAGTACAATGGCAGATTCTTTTGTAAGGTCATTTTTTTTGTATTTCTGAATAAATGCTATTTTTGCATCAATTTGTAAACTTGATATGACAAAATGAGTACATCAATATCCCATAAGGGAATCATCAAGCGGATGCAGCATACGCATGTATGGGTTCAGATATTACAGGCTTCAGCCTGTTCAGTATGCGAGGCGAAGGGCCTGTGTCATTCTGCTGAAAGTAAGGAAAAAATTATCGAGGTAGAAACCCAGCGGCCGCAGGATTTTCAGGTGGGGCAGGAGGTAATGCTTGTCGGTACGCTCTCGCAAGGCATGAAAGCTGTGTTTTATGCCTATGTGATTCCGTTGGCGCTCATGCTGGGTGTGCTGTTCTTGTCGTTATTCTATGATGTGGATGAGGCCTTGTCTGCCTTGTTTGCCATCGGCGTTCTGATACCTTATTATATAGGTGTGTATTTATTGCGCCGTTATTTTACCCGTAAATTTACATTTACCCTAAAACATATAAACTAATAACTAATAAAATGATGCATTTAATTTGGATTGCAGTAATGATTCTGGGGGCTGTAGGCTTGGTGTCTGCACTGGTGCTCTTTGTAGCTTCCCGAAAATTTGCTGTAGAAGAAGACCCGCGGATAGGGCAGGTGAGTGAAGTGCTCCCCCAAGCCAACTGCGGAGGATGTGGTTATCCTGGATGTTCCGGCTTTGCCGGCGCTTGTGTTAAGGCGGCAGATTCCGGCAGTTTGGAAGGTATGCTTTGCCCGGTGGGCGGACAGCCCGTTATGGAAAAGGTGGCTTCTATTCTTGGTATGGCCGTAACTGTGGCTGCTCCTAAGATTGCCGTAGTTCGTTGTAACGGTACTTGCGAGAACCGTCCACGTGTGGTGCAGTATGATGGTGTAAAAAGCTGTCGTGCGATGCTGATGACCGGAACCGGAGAAACTGCCTGTGCTTTTGGTTGCCTGGGATGTGGCGATTGTGTCGCTGCCTGTTCTTTTGGCGCTATCTCCATCAATCCCGAAACAGGATTACCCGAAGTGGATGAAGAGCGTTGTACTGGCTGTGGGGCATGTGCCAAAACATGTCCGCGTAAGGTAATCGAACTTCGTCCGAAAGGCCCGAAGGGACGCCGTATGGTAGTAACCTGTGTTAATCGCGACAAGGGAGCTGTGGCAAACAAAGTGTGCAAGGCTTCTTGTATTGGTTGCGGCAAGTGTGTGAAGGAATGTCCGTTTGAGGCCATTACTCTCGCCAGCAACCTGGCCTATATCGACCCGGATAAATGCCGTTTGTGCCGCAAGTGCGAAGCTGTTTGTCCGAAGGGGGCTATCCATGCCATCAATTTCCCGCCGCGCAAACCAAAGGCAGAAGCAGCAGTAAATTCTTCTGTAAACGAAAAAACGGAACAAGCTGCAGCAGAAAAGCCAGCTCAAAGTTCTAATGTAGAATCAAATTAAAGGGTATTGACAGTGAAAACATTTAAGATAGGCGGAGTACATCCCGCTGAAAACAAACTGACGGAAGCTGTGCCTTCGCGCGCTGCAGCGTTGCCGTCTCAGGCTGTATTCTCTATGTATCAGCATATCGGAGCACCGGCAAAACCGGTTGTGAAGAAAGGTGATGTGGTGAAAGTGGGCACTTTGCTTGCCGAAGCTGACGGGTTTGTGTCGGCTCCCATTTATTCATCCGTATCGGGCACCGTTTCAAAGGTAGATGCCATTGTAGATGCCAGCGGATACCGACGCCCGGCCATCATTGTGGATGTGGAGGGAGACGAGTGGGAAGAGTATATCGACCGCACTGACAAGTTGGAAACATTGAACGACCGGCCAAACCTGAAGCCTGAAGAAATTGTAGCCTTGGTGAAAAAGGCTGGTGTTGTGGGCATGGGTGGAGCAACCTTCCCAACTCATGTGAAACTGACACCTCCACCGGGAACAAAAGCTGACTGCGTTGTAATCAACGGAGTGGAGTGCGAACCGTATCTCACAGCTGACCACCGTCTGATGCTAGAGAAGACAGACGAAGTGCTTGTGGGCATATCGCTCATCATGAAAGCTGTAGGTGTGACAAAAGCCTACGTGGGTATTGAAAATAACAAGCCCGATGCCATAGCCTTGATGCAAAAGCATGCCGAACGTTTCCCTGGCATTGAAATAGTACCATTGCAGGTGAAATATCCGCAGGGAGGAGAAAAACAGCTGATTCAGGCGCTTACAGGAAGAGAAGTTCCACCTCCACCTGCATTGCCGATTCATGTAGGTGTCGTGGTGCAAAATGTGGGTACTGCCTTTGCAGTTTACGAGGCAGTGATGAAAAACAAACCCCTTGTGGAGCGTATGATTACCGTGACAGGAAAACCATTAAGCAATCCGGCTAATTTATGGGCGCGTATCGGTACCCCGATGCGTGTGCTGATTGACGAATGCGGCGGTATGCCCGAGGACTGTGGAAAGGTGATTGGTGGCGGTCCGATGATGGGAAAATCACTGATGCATCTGGATGTTCCCGTGTGTAAGGGTTCTTCGGGCTTGTTGCTGATGAACGAAAAAGAGTCTCGCCGTGCCGAAGTGCAGCCTTGTATTCGTTGTGCCAAGTGTGTATCAGCCTGTCCGATGGGGCTTGAACCCTACTTGTTGGCTACGACATCTGCCCTCAAGAATTGGGAAAAAGCAGAAGAAAACGACATCGTTTCGTGCATAGAATGCGGTTCTTGTCAGTTTACCTGTCCGTCCAACCGACCCATGCTCGATAACATCAGAATAGGAAAATCAACCGTGATGGCGCTGATTAGAGCGCGTAATGCTAAATAATAAAAAAATGGCAAAGAATTTAATCGTATCGCTCTCGCCTCATGTTCATGGAGGCGACAGCGTCCAGCGAAATATGTATGGCGTGTGTGTGGCTTTGATTCCCACTCTGCTCGTGTCATTATATTTCTTCGGACTTGGAGCAGCTGTTGTGTTGCTCACGTCAGTCCTTTCGTGTGTGTTCTTCGAATGGGCAATAGCCCGCTTTCTGCTTGGCAGAAAACAATTGACCATTACCGATGGTTCGGCAGTGCTGACCGGCTTGTTGTTGGGTTTTAACCTGCCCTCTAATCTTCCGCTTTGGATTATCGTTATCGGAGCGCTGGTTGCCATTGGTGTGGGTAAGATGACTTTTGGCGGCTTAGGAACCAATCCGTTCAATCCGGCATTAGTGGGACGAGTGTTTCTGCTCATATCATTTCCGGTGCAGATGACCTCTTGGCCAGAAGCCGGTCAGCTTACCTCCTATTTGGATGCGCAGACAGGAGCCACTCCATTGTCGGTAATGAAGGATGCCATTAAGACTGGCGACATGACGATCCTAGACAAAATGCCCGACTGCGTAGATTTGTTCTTGGGACAGATGGGCGGCTCTTTGGGCGAAGTCAGTGCCTTGGCCATCTTGCTTGGACTGGTTTATATGCTGGTACGCAAGATTATAACCTGGCACATTCCAGTGTCAATCATCGGCACCGTATTGTTGTTGAGCGGCTTGTTGCATTTATACAGTCCTGTATATGCCGACCCTTTCAGCGTATTGTTTTCTGGCGGCCTGATGTTGGGTGCCTGTTTTATGGCTACTGATTATGTCACCTCGCCCATGACACCGCGCGGACAAATCATTTACGGTGTGGGCATCGGACTCATCACTGTTGTGATTCGAACTTTCGGAGCCTATCCGGAAGGAATGTCATTCGCCATCCTGATTATGAATGCATTCACCCCACTGATCAATACATACAATAAGCCAAAAAGATATGGGAGGGTAGCAAAATGAAAAAACTGGAATCAAATCTCTTAAATATGACCGTGGTGCTTACCGTCATCTCGGTAATTGCAGGCGGAGTGCTGGCTTATGTCAATCAGGTGACCAAAGGACCGATTGCCGAAATCAGCGAGCGCAACTTGCAAGACGGCATCAAGAAAGTAATCCTCGGATCAACCGAAGGCGAACTCAAAGTAGAAGCTCCCGATACAATCGATGGTGGATTCGTGCTCTATAAAACAGACAAAGGAACAGCTGTAATGGCAGTCGAAAACGGTTTTGCCGGTCCTATCTCCGTGCTTGTAGGGTTCGATGACCAAGGATCCATTAAAGGATATACCATTCTGTCTTCTTCCGAAACTCCCGGACTGGGTGTGAAAGCCGCTTCCTGGTTTCAGAAAAATGGAAAGGGAAACATCATCGGACGCAACCCGGGCGAAAAGGAACTGGTTGTGTCTAAAGACGGAGGAGATGTAGACGCCATTACCGCATCAACAATCACCAGTCGTGCTTTCCTGAAAGCAGTAAACCACGCATATCAAGTATATAATAACGACAAACAACAAACCGACGGCAATAGTGGGGCAACACCCAAGGCTGAATAAGCCCGCCCGGTTTCTTGTCTAAACATTTGGAAAGGAGAAAAAATATGAACTATGTAAAAGTTTTGATGAACGGTATCATCAAAGAGAATCCTACCTTTGTGCTGCTGCTTGGTATGTGTCCGACTCTCGGAACCACCTCTTCAGCATTGAATGGTATGTCTATGGGACTGGCCACCACCTTTGTGTTGCTCTGTTCCAATATAGTGATTTCGCTTATAAAGAACCTTATTCCCGACACGGTGCGCATTCCGGCATTCATTGTTGTAATCGCTTCGTTTGTTACAGCCTTGCAGATGATGATGCAAGCCTTTGCTCCCGAAATCTATGCTTCGTTGGGTTTGTTCATCCCTTTGATTGTGGTGAATTGCATTATTTTGGGACGAGCAGAAGCATTTGCCAGCAAGAACGGAGTGATTCCGTCTTTCTTTGACGGTTTGGGAATGGGGTTAGGCTTTACTTTGGCACTGACCGTTCTCGGAGCCTTGCGCGAACTTTTAGGTACCGGAAAGCTGTTTGATATGACCATATGGCCGGAAGACTACGGTATGCTGATGTTTGTACTCGCACCGGGAGCCTTCATCGTATTGGGCTATCTCATAGCACTGGTGAACAAAATAAGAAAAGTATAATCTTATTATAATAAGGAATCATTATGGAAATATTCTATCAATATATCATTGTTTTCATTACGGCTATTTTTGTAAACAATGTCGTACTGTCTCAGATATTGGGAATCTGTCCGTTTTTGGGTGTGTCCAAAAAAGTGGATACCGCATTGGGCATGTCGGCCGCAGTGGCATTTGTGCTGGTACTGGCCACCTTGGTTACCTTTCTGTTGCAGAAATACGTGCTCGATCCAAACGACCTGGGATATTTGCAAACCATAGCCTTTATTTTGGTTATTGCAGCCCTGGTGCAGATGGTTGAGATTATTCTCAAAAAAGTGTCTCCCGCCTTGTATCAGGCATTGGGCGTGTTTTTACCGCTGATTACCACGAATTGCGCTGTATTGGGTGTAGCTATTTTGGTAATTCAAAAAGATTTTGATCTCGTGATGGGAGTGTGGTATGCCTTGAGTACGGCGCTAGGTTTCGGATTGGCCTTGACCATTTTTGCCGGCATCCGCGAACAGTTGAGCATGATGCCTATCCCCAAAGGCATGCAAGGCATGAGCATAGCACTGGTAACAGCCGGATTGCTGGCCATGGCATTCATGGGATTTAGCGGAGTAGACAACGGATTGCGCCTGCTGTTTCAAGTAAACTGATTTGTTCCCCAAAATAAGAAGACCTGACGAATATCGCTCAGGTCTTTTTTTTATAAAAAATATTGCATTTCGAATGGTCGTATCACAAATTATAACTATATTTGCTGTATCAAAGATTAACAACTACATTTAACTGATATGAAAGAAACTATTTTGGTAACTGGTGGAACTGGTTTCATCGGTTCGCACACGACAGTGGAACTTCAAGCTGCCGGATATGACGTAGTTATTGTGGATAACTTGTCTAACTCTCGTGAGGATGTTTTGGATGGCATCGAAAAGATTTCGGGTATTCGCCCGGCATTCGAGAAGATTGACTTGTGCGATTTCGAGGCTACTGAGAATGTGTTCAAAAAATATCCTAAAATCAGCGGTATTATCCACTTTGCAGCAAGCAAGGCTGTAGGAGAAAGCGTAGAAAAACCATTGAAGTATTATCGCAACAATATTCTTTCATTGGTTAACTTGTTGGAGTTGATGCCAAAGTATAACGTGAAGGGTATTATCTTCTCTTCTTCTTGTACCGTGTACGGACAGCCTGACGTGTTGCCGGCAACCGAGGAAACTCCAATCAAGAAGGCTGAGAGTCCATACGGCAATACCAAGCAAATCAACGAGGAAATCATCTACGACACTGTAAAGAGCGGTTCTCCTATCAAGGCTATCTTGTTGCGTTACTTCAATCCAATCGGTTCTCACCCATCAGCAATTATCGGTGAGATGCCAAACGGAGTACCACAGAACCTGATTCCATATTTGACTCAGGCTGCCATGGGTATCCGCAAGGAATTGAGCGTATTTGGCGATGATTATGATACTCCAGACGGATCTTGTATCCGCGACTATATCTACGTTGTAGACTTGGCTAAGGCTCACGTTTGCGCTATGACTCGCATCATGGAGGATAAAACTGACGAGCCGGTTGAGGTTTATAACGTTGGTACTGGTAAGGGAACCAGCGTTTTGGAATTGATTCATGCGTTCGAGAAAGCTACAGGTGTGAAATTGCCTTACAAGATTGTTGGACGCCGTCAAGGTGACATCGTTAAGGTATGGGGTAATGTAGACAAAGCCAACAAAGTGTTGGGATGGAAAGCGGACACTCCTTTGGAAGACGTATTGGCAACTGCATGGAAATGGCAGTGTGCTTTGCGTGAAAGAGGTATCATGTAATTTCTGTTACAAGAATCTCTTGTTAAAAGCGGCTTAAGCTAATGTATTATCCATCTCTTGGATTGATTGTTCAAGAGATGGACAATCAAAATATAGAAACAGTGTGTATTGACCTGCCTTGTTCCTTGAACATAAAGAAATTTTTGGTCAATGTTTTCAAGGTATAGATATGTTGCTTTTCTGAAGCATAATTACTGCCGGGCATCTTCTGTTGCAGGCTGATTGTTGGCTATACATGCTTTTGAAACACGAACTTGGTTTCTAGTGATTCTTCACTATGCAAAAATATTTTTTTATCGAATCGATAGAACACCTTCGGGTGTTTGTTTATTACAAGTCTGAGAATTTCTAAATATGTGAATATGAGGATTTCTGCTTATGGCTTGTCCATAAACAGATTTGTAATAAGTCATTTGTCGTGTTTTATTTTGTGTTTGTGTTGTTACTATCCCTCGACGTGAGTCGGGGGATAGTTTCTTTTATATAGAATGCTTGATTGGAACTTTAGAAGTAGGGATTATTCTCTTTCTCAAAGCCGATTGTGGTGTTATCACCGTGGCCGGGATACACCTTTACGTCTGTGGGCAGAGTGAGTACCTTCTCGCTCAAGCTCTTAATCAAGTCGGCATGATTGCCGCCGGGAAAATCTGTACGGCCGATACTCATACAGAACAAAGAATCTCCCGAAAACAATACCTTTTCTTCTTCACAGTAAAAACAGATTCCGCCGGGCGTGTGTCCCGGTGTGTGAATCACCCGTAGTGAATGGTTTCCAAAACAAACTGTATCGCCCTCTTGAAGTAAACGTTGCAACGGAGGCATTTCATGTTGGTTGGGCATTCCCAGAAAAGAGCGGCACTGCGCATCCATGTTCTGATATAAGGAGGCATCTGCAGCATGGCATTCCGGATTGATTTTATAGTTCCGCGCCACAAAACCACATCCAAAAATATGGTCAAAATGCGTGTGCGTATAGATTTGATGAACCGGAACCAGGTTTTCGGAACTGATGTATGAAGCTATTTCCGACTCATTTCTTGCGCTGTAAGCACCACAGTCAATAAGGACTGCCTCTTTGGTTTCATCACTCACTACATAGCAGTTCTCTTCCACCATATTGGTGATGATTCGTTTTATGTTCAGCATGTCAGTAGGAGATTAGAGAGAGGCATATACCACCTTCTTGGTTTCAAAAAATTCTTCGTTGAAAACATCGCTTAAAGGAGAAATCATGACGTGATTTTTCATAGGCAATGTCTCTTTATCCAATTCGCCGCCTTTAAGACAAATCAATCCGTTGGGCAGTGCATTCATTTGCTCTTTCTTGATGTTTTTGCGTATAATCTTGATTAAGTCCATCAGCGGCATTACGGCACGGCTTACCACAAAATCAAATTGTTTTTTCTCTTCTTCTGCACGGCAATGGCGGGTAGTGACATTTTCCAGTCCGATAGCTTCGGCAACGGCGGTGCAGACTTTTATTTTCTTTCCGATGCTGTCTACTAAATGAAATTTGCATTCCGGAAACATAATAGCCAGTGGAATGCCTGGAAAACCACCTCCTGTACCTAAATCCATTATTTCTGTACCTGGCTTGAAGCGGATAAAATCGGCTATAGCCAACGAGTGCAGCACATGGTGTTCATACAGATTGTCTATGTCCTTGCGCGAAATGACATTGATTTTTGAGTTCCAGTCGTGATATAATGCATCTAAGGCTTGAAACTGTTCCTTCTGACGGTCCGTCAGGTTTGGGAAATATTTTAAAATCTGTTCCATAAATCTATGAATTTTTCTGTCAGAATACTTTTGATTTTTTTGTAAGGTATAAAAATAACGGTGGCACCATTTTCAAATGAGGCCAGCTCGTCTGGTTGATAATGAAATCGTATGCCTTTTTTTTCAAGAAGGAAATTTTGCGTAGCATAAAGGCCCGTGAGTTTCAGAAAACCCATTTCTCTCAGTTCGTCAATGGAAGCTGCCTCTTTTTGTTCCTCCAACTGTTGTAACATAATTGTTTCGAGTTCTATACGGGTCCCTTTCTTAAAGAGACTGTCCAACGTAAGCAGGTTGCCGTTTTGAGCGTCAAAATTAAGGAATGACGTTTCTTGATACACATGGTTGCCGCCTTCGTGATACAATTGGTCTATCTGATATTGTATCAGCCCGCTGGTGTGCGAAATGTTTTTTGCTTTTATCTGGCGTTTATAGTCATACCAGCCACGCGATACTTCGCTTTTCTTCTCTTGGTTATACAATCCTTGCAGCTCTGTGTGATAGCGCTTCAGGTAATCGGCAGCAAACGAGTCTGCTGCAGCTTTAGGAGCAAGTAGCGTTCTTAGCCCATACATCTTTTTCATCACCAGGCGATTTGTTTCTCTGCATACCGAATCGTCAGCTGTGAGATAGTCCATTTCCACATACACATGAGCTGAAGGAGCACCTTCATCTGCACATAATGTCTGGCTGTGTTCGGCCTTTATGGTCTCCCATTCGCGCACTTCATGTAGGGCTGATTGCCTTTGGCATGCTGTTATAGCCGATAAGCAGCACAATCCGGTGGTGATACCAATTAATGCTTTCTTCTTCATGAATCATGAATATTTTTTAGGATATCTGAAAAGAATGCTCATCAGGGCAAAACCGCCCATCAGCATAGGATAGTACAAATACGGGATGATGTTCAACGGATTGATTCCTGCCAGTCCTGATGCCATAAGCATTTGAGCCCCATAGGGGATCAGTCCTTGCGCAAAACACGAGAAAGTATCCAAAATGCTGGCACTTTTTCGCTTGTCCACTCCGTAACGCTGAGCAATGTCATTGGCTAATGGTCCAACGGTAATAATGGCTACCGTGTTGTTTGCTGTACACAAATCGGTGAGACTCACCAATGCTGCGATACTTAGTTCGGCGCCCCTTTTGGAATTTACTTTACGTGTCAGCATTTTAATGGCATAATCAATGCCGCCATTATATCGGATCAGCTCCATCAAGCCTCCGGCCAGCATCGTGATAATTATCAGTTCTCCCATACCCATTATGCCACTGCCCATGGCATCAAACCAAGAATACAGGTCATAGTTGCCGTTAAGTATTCCGATAAATCCTGCCAGGACGGTGCCCGAAGTAAGCACCAGTAAGACATTTAGTCCCATGACAGCAGTAATGAGTACTACTAAATAGGGAATTACCTTAAAAAAGTTCACGTCGGGAATATGTTGTGGAGAGTTGACGTCCGAACCAATGAAGAAGTAAAGCACCAGAGCTATGATGGCTGCCGGAGTGACAATTTGGAAATTTACCTTGAATTTATCCTTCATCTCGCAACCTTGTGTCTTGGTGGCCAGAATGGTTGTGTCGGAGATAAACGAAAGATTGTCGCCAAAATAGGCGCCACCCACAACAATGGCCACAATCATCGGAAGAGAGGCTCCTGTCTTGTCGGCAATACCGGCCGCTATGGGCGTCAGGGCAACGATGGTACCTACTGAAGTTCCTACCGACAAGGAGATGAAACATGATGCGATAAAGATTCCGGCAAGAAGTAAGTTGTCCGGCAAGAGGCGCAAGGCCAAATTTACGGTGGCATCAATGGCGCCCATGTTCTTTGCAGAAGAAGCAAAGGCACCTGCCAAAATGAATATCCAGATCATCAGCATCATGTTGCTGTGTCCGGCTCCTTTCGAAAAGATATGAATGCGTTCCTCCAATCTGTTGCCATGGGTAATGGCAATGCCGTAAATGGCCGAAATCAGAAAGGCTACAACGATTGGTACCTTATAGAAGTCGTTTGCGACAATACTGGTTACGAGGTAAGTAATCAAAAGAACAAAGATGGGGCTAAGCGCCCATATTCCTTTTTTGTGATGCTGCATAAGTTGTTTGGTGTTTAGTAAGTTGTTTTTGCATTTTTAAGATAATAGTCACAGTTTTCTGCCGTGAGCAGTTCGATAGGCATATAGTTCAGTCGCTTAATCTGCTTCTTCAGAATAATGTGATTGAAGAGTGCATCGACGCAACCGTAGCCTTGCTGCCAAGGATGTTGTGCTATCAAGAACCGGATAATGCCTTGTTTGAGGTATTGCACATTGGCATCCAGCATGTCATAACCCATCATGTGCCAGTCTGAAATGTGGTTCTGGGCTATGTAATCTGCTATAATATGCGAAAGAGAACAGAATGTGCATATGAAATGTACATCGGGATGTTGCATGCGGAATGCATTCAGCTTGTCTGCCATGTTCGCATCCTTTAAATTGATTGTCATTTCATGAATCACATAGTCGGGGTAGTTTTCGCGTATGTATTCCTTGAAACCTAACTGTCGGTTATACTGTTGCAAAGAAGGAAGGTCAAACAATATGATTAGAAACTGACGTTCTGGAGCGGCCTCCAGCACGCTCATACGAGCAGCAAAACGTCCGCTCATCAATGATGCCTGACCATAAAAAGTCAAAGCATCCAGGTCATGAATGTTTGAGTCCACAAAAGTCACCGGTATGCCTTGTTGTTTCAATTGCTGGCAGAAGGTATAGGTGATGGCAGTTAACTGGGGTGCCATGATAACCCCATCCGGATTTTTATCCAAAATCTGTTTCAGACCATCATTGTATGAGTTGGGTGAATCCGTTTCATAATATAACTCTTCAATGGATAGGTTGAAATCTCGGTAGTCGGAAATGGCATCTTGGATGCCTAGAGACAACTCTTTCCAATACGGGTCAATTTTAGGGGATGGAAAGAAAGCTACAAACTGATATCTTTTGTTGAAGGCCAGGGCACTGGCATATCTGTTTGGCTCATAATTTAAGTCCTTGATGGCTTGTTCTACTCGTTTTCTTACTTCCTCAGATACATTGGGGCGTCCGTGCAATACCCGATCAACTGTTCCGATGGATGTTCCAGCTTTTTCTGCTATATCTTTAATTCTAATTTTAGGGGCTGGTTGATACTTGCTCATTCTATAAAATACTACTATGTGTTACCTTGAAAAACATTTTGCGAAAATACGAATTTTTTATCAAAAATAGATTTTTTCAATTGCATAATTTGCCGTTCTTCTGTATTTTATGGTCTAATTTACCACTTTTTTTGTCTTGTTTCTAATCATCTATAGTGGGGCTCCAACTTGAATAGTCGTTGTTTCTTGCTCTTTCTTTGTATGATATTTGATAAAAAAACCGTATTTTTGTATTCATATATGAGGATTATCCAAAACATAAGTGAGCTTCGTTTGACAAAGGCTTTTGTCTTTGTCTCGTTTCTCTTGTTGTTTTGTGTACTGTCTTCTTGCTTTCATAAAGCCTCTATGATGGAGCGTCAACACATTGATTCTCTGAATTTGGTGTCAGAAGAATGGCGCTATCGAAATTTGGATTCTTCAATGTATTATGCCCTTGAAGCCGAAAAATCAGCTCAATCCAGTGGGTATGGAATGAATAAAGCCTTGTTGAATCAGGCTTTTGTACTCTTTTTCCGGATGGACTTTAAACAAATGGATACTCTGATTCATTGTATCTATGAGCACAGTAACAATCAGGTAGAACTTTTAAATGCGGATGTGCTGATGATGCGGATGTTTCAGAGAACCTCGCGAAACCAAAAATTTTATGTTTATCGCAATCAGGCACAGAAGCGCATAAAAAGAATTAAGGAAGAGTATGAAGACTTAAACAAAGAAGAAAGGGCGCTGGTGACCAGTGCTATTGCGCATTATCATTTGGCTGCTGCTCGCTATTATTATGATATGGAGCAGGAAGCCTTGGCCGACCAGGAGCTTAAGCTGATTTCTGAGGATGATATTGAAAATGACATTCCACTTTATTTGGAGTATATGTATCAGGTGGGTTATACCGGATATAATTTAGGAATGGAAAGTGACGAGATTCTTTTGCGCAAGTTTGATATCTTGTTTAAGGCATTTGCTACATCACGCTATTATGGCTACACATTACTGGAAGCTCATGCTTGTTTGTTTTTGGCAAAGATTTATATTAATCCGCACTCTCGAGAGTTTTTGCGGGAAAAACGCCCCGGATGGTACGACTACCTATATACGCAATTTATGGGTTGGTACGATGCAAAAGAAGGCAATAATGCACGCTTGCCTTTTGAATTGGCACAGAAAGCGCTGCAGTCATTCAAAAGATACGGGTATCTTAACCTGACGGTTCATGCGTATCAGGCATTAGGATTTTTTTATATTGTGGAAGGTGATTATGCAAAAGCCGAAGAGAATTTGCATACGGCACTGAATTTGATTAATGATTATCATAAGGATCTGTTCCAAAAAATGCAGCGACCAAAACTAGAGATGTACTTGCCAGACCAGGTGGAATCGGACAATCCCAGTTGGTTGTTTAAGGATGATATGTATACAATGCCGGATTGGTTGGCAAAGGAACGCGAACAGTTAAGCGTTTTATACACGGTTCTCGGCAATCGTGAGGCGGCTGCCTATAACAGAGGTATGTATCTGAAAATCTTGGAAGTCATCCGTAAAGACAGCGAAATAGAACACAAATACAAGGATTTGGAGGAACAGACAAGAACCCTCAATGCTTTTTTGATGTTTGTGTTGCTGTTTATACCAGTGGTGTTTGTGGCTTTTTTTGTGTTTTTCCGTGTTTGGACATCGCGTTCGAAAAAACAAACAGAGGCATTGCACTGGGCTTTGGATTATTGTGATTCACTGGTGGAACCGCAAAATATTCGGCTTGATTTTGTGGACCGGCCGGCATGGAGTAAATACGAGCGGAGAATTGTGCAAACCGTTTTTCATGCGTTTTCGCTATGGGCGCAAAATACGGTAGAGAAACTCAGAAATTTGGATGAACGTTATCAGATGATTCGTGACGAACAGTTTGTATCGCAAAGGCGCATCATTCAATACAAACGCAAGAATATAGGTAAACGTGCCAAAATAAATCTAGTTTATACCGTGTTGCCGCTTATAGACCGTTTGTTGCATGAGTTTCAGAAATATCGGAAAAATGAAACGCACAATCCTAAGAGGTTGGATTATGCAATAGAGCTTACTGACAGAATAAATCTGTATAATGAGATCTTGGCGAAATGGATTATACTGAATCGAGGGGAACTGAGTTTGCATATTGAAACATTTCCCTTGCAAGAACTTTTGGAAGTTCTCAAGAAGAATCATTACTCATTTCAACGAAAGGGTGTAGAACTCTCTGTGGCTGATACCGAACTGTGTGTTAAAGCAGACAAGGCGCTTACTTTGTTTATGATGAATACGCTGATGGATAATGCCCGGAAGTTTACCGACAGTGGGGGAAAAGTCAGTATTTGTGTTGATGAAGGACCTAATTATGTGGAAATTTCTGTTGTCGATACAGGCGAAGGAATGAAAGCCGAAGATGTGGAAACCATTCTTGAGAATAAAGTTTACGACAGTCGATGCATCGGAAACCATCATCATGACAGCCGTAAAGGGCAGGGCTTTGGGTTAATGAACTGCAAAGGTATCATAGAAAAATACCGAAAAACCAATGCTTTGTTTCAAGTTTGTATGTTTATGATAGAGAGTCAGCCTGGTAAGGGCAGTCGCTTTTATTTTCGTTTGCCGAAAGGTGTCAAAAGAATGTTGATGCTGTTGCTGGTGTTCGGACATTGTTTGGCAGTTGCTGCTTACGAATCGGCTGTAAAGGATGAGCGTCAGGGTGCGAAAGGCAGCAAGGATATGTCGGTAAGTATTGACCCGGACTTGCAACAGGCCACCATATGGTCTGATTCTTTGTTTTTTGCTAATACGGACCAGGCTTATAAAAAAGCTATAGAGTTCTCAGATTCGGCATTTACTTGCATCAACCGATACTATCTCCGTTTGAATCCTGAAGCAGAGGAATTGCTTTGTACCTATAATCCAGAGATAATGGCTTTGCCGTTGGAGGTTAAATGGTGCCAAGAAAGAGTTCCGATGGATTATGCCTTGCTTTTGAGTTTGCGTAACGAAACTGCAATAGCAGCTATGAATTTGCAGGACTGGGGCAGATATTTCTATAATAATAAGGTATACACACAACTGTATAAAGCCTTGGGACAAGATGCTTCGCTCGAAGAATACTGTGCCATGATGGAAGAGTCACAGAAAGGAATTAAAACAAGTATCGTGCTGTTGTTGTTTGCAACCTTTGTGGCTATGTTGGGATTTTATATCCTTTATTTCAGAAAACGCATTGCATTCCAATTGAATATGCGGCAGATAACTGAAATAAACAACATTTTGTTTGAACGCTTCCAAGACGATGACCGCGAACATATGCCTGAGAAACTGAAGGAGATTCTGGAATTGCTTTGGCATGGATTTAATGAAATTCATCAAGTTTGGGGTGTTCGCTTGCTTCTTTTGCGTGAAGATCATACGGTGTTGCTACAAACATCGTGTGGCGATGTGCCCGATTCGTTTTTGGTAAATGAACTGATGGAGCGTGTTTCGCAAACAAAAGAACCGTTGGAAATGGTGTCTGGTTTTTGTGTTTACCCTTTGTTGGTCCGACCGGCTGAGGGAGTTACTAAAATTATCGGCGCTGTTTTGCTCAACATAGACAAAACCAGCTTGCAGGATTCTGATTTGTTGTTAGATCGGTTTATCGTACGTTGCTTTTCCATTATCTTATATCAGAAAGTGATTCTCATGAACAGGGAGTACGAGAATATTGAACTGGCTTGCGATGAACGCGACTGTGTGCGTTATGAAGAAGATGCTCTGTATGTACAAAATCAGATTCTGGACAATTGTCTTTCTGCCATCAAGCACGAATCGATGTATTATCCCAGTCGTATTCGCCAGGTATTGGATAAGCTGTTGCTTTGTAAAGAGGATGCAGAGCGAAAAAATATGTCCGCTAATTTAGAGGAATTGATTGTTTTTTATCGTTCTATTTATTCTACTTTGTTTCAACAGGCCAAGCGGCAGCTTAAAGCAGTAAATTTCAGGCGTCGGGATTTTATGACCCAGAGCTTGTTGGACCAGGCATTGCAACTTTTTAATAAAATGTCTGCCAAACGTAAAGTTGAAGCTCAATTGCGTGTTCAGATGGAATCTTTCGAGGTTCGTGGTGACGAGGAGATGCTGCTCTTCCTGTTGGAAAACCTGTTTAGTGTAGCTTTGGACAGTCAGAATAATTGCGGGACGGTGACATTTGATTTGACATTGCATTCGGAAGGGGATTTTGTTCGCTTCACTTTTCATGATCCCCGTGAGCATTGTTACACTGAAGACGTGGCAGACTTATTTATGCCAGAGGGGGGAGGTATTCCTTATCTCATTTGCAAGCAAATTATTCGTGAGCATGATACATATATGAATTTTTGTGGATGTCGCATCAATGCCGAGAAGGTTTCGAACGGTATGGACATCTGGTTTACAATACCCAAAAAGAAATAATAAAGCATGGAATCTTTTAAAGTTATAATTGTTGAGGATGTTAAGTTAGAATTAAAGGGTACGGAAGAAATTTTTCGTACAGAGATTCCCGAGGCGGAAGTCATAGGTACAGCCATGAACGAAACCGACTTCTGGAAACTGATAGAACAGCAGGTACCGGATTTGCTCTTGCTTGATTTGGGCTTGGGCGGCTCAACCACGATAGGTGTGGACATCTGTCGTCAAGTGCGCCGCAAATATCCCGATTTGCATATCTTGATTTTTACCGGTGAAGTGCTTAATGAGCGTTTATGGATTGATGCGCTGGCTGCCGGTACCGATGGAATTATTCTGAAAAGTGGCGAATTGCTTACAAGAAATGATGTGCGTCTGGTGATGGACGGACGTAAGTTGGTGTTTAATCAGCCCATCTTAGAAAAGATTGTAGAGCGTTTCCGTCAGGCTGTGCTCAACGAAAATAAACGTCAGGATGCCGTGATTGATTATGATATTGACGAGTATGACGAACGTTTTCTGCGTCATTTGGCATTGGGATATACCAAAGAAGCTATAACCAATTTGAAAGGTATGCCATTTGGTGTGAAAAGTCTGGAAAAACGCCAAAACGATTTGATCGGTAGATTGTTCCCAACAGGCGACAGAATGGGCATAAATGCAACACGCTTGGTGGTGCGTGCATTGGAATTAGGTATTTTGGACTTAGATAGACTAGAAGCTGATGATGAATAAAACTGCCAATATAATTCTTTTAATAGAGAGTTTGTTGCATATTCTTTTAGTTGTATCGTCTTTGGTATTTTCATCGGCGGGGTATCCCATTAATAATATTTTGTCATCCGAAGGCTTGCGTTGGTCGTTTATGAATGTCGTATCCAATGTATTGAATGATTATCTGGCCTTGCTGATTGGCTTTTTGATGACATGGGGAGCTTTTAAGCGCTCGGGTTTGGACAGTGCTTTGGTAAGACTTTTCTACTGGAAGCATGGTGTTCCCTTTTCTTTTCGTCAGCGGAGGGCCTTGTGGTTTGTTCTGTTTATGACGATTTTAATTTTTGCGCTCCTGTCCGTTTTGGTTTTCTCGTCACACGGAATCCTGGTGAGTGTCACCGGAAGAGTTTTTCCTTCACCCTTCAGTCAGGGACTGTTGCCGGTAGTGATGTTGGCTGTTGTGCTGGTTTCTATAACTTATGGTACGATAGGCAATACGCTGCGTTCTTTTCATGAGGTGGTGCAGTCGGTTTATTGTGGTTTGGGAATTTATGCAGGTTGGATTCCTGTATATATGCTTGGAGCTCAAACTTATGCCTGTTTGTTGTATATTTTTCCTAATCTTTAATGAAGATGGTAGCTTATTTAGATGAATTAAACAGCAGCCAGCGTGAGGCTGTTACCTATATTGACGGTCCGAGTCTGGTTATTGCCGGAGCCGGATCGGGCAAGACGCGCGTGCTGACTTGTAAAATTGTGTATTTGTTGCAGAAAGGATGGAATCCGAGTTCTATTTTGGCTTTGACATTTACAAACAAGGCAGCCCGTGAGATGCGCGAACGTATTGCCAGTATGGTGGAACCTGCTCAAGCATCCCGTTTGTGGATGGGTACATTCCATTCTGTATTTTACCGAATTCTCAGGACTGAGGCTGCTGCTTTGGGATTTAAGCCTTCGTTCACAATATACGATACGAGCGACAGTAAGTCGTTGGTTAAAAATATCATCAAGGATATGAATCTGGATGAAAAGCAATACAAACCATCATCTGTTTTGGCTGTTATTTCAAAAGCCAAGAACCGGTTGGTTCGTCCAGAGGATTATATGCGTTCTTCGGAATGTATGCGTGCAGATGCACTCATGAATATGCCGTCATTGGGTCTTATTTATAAGGAATATTGCCATCGCTGCCGTTTGTCCAATGCCATGGACTTTGACGACTTGTTGCTCTATACTTATCTTTTGTTCCGGGATCATCCCGAGATATGCGAACGCTACCAGAATCGATTCTCCTATTTGTTGGTAGATGAGTATCAAGATACAAATTATGCGCAGCATGCTATCATCTGGCAATTGGCAGGAGGGCATCAGCGTATCTGTGTGGTGGGGGATGATGCACAAAGTATTTACAGCTTCCGAGGGGCTGAGATTGAGAATATATTGGGCTTTACAAAGCAATATAATCAAGTGCATCTTTTTAAACTGGAGCAGAACTATCGGTCTACGCAAGTGATTGTACAGGCTGCAAACAGCTTGATCAAGCATAATCGGCGACAAATAGAGAAAGATGTATTTAGCCGTAATGATTATGGAGAAGCCGTGCAGGTAATTAGTGCTTACAGCGATTTGGAAGAAGGAGAACTGGTGTCTCGTCGCATCGAACATCTTGTAAGGAGCCGAAACATGCAGTATGCTGATTTTGCCATTCTGTATCGAACCAATGCGCAAAGCCGTATCTTCGAGGAGGTTTTCCGGAAGAAGTCTATGCCTTATCGCATTTATGGTGGACTCTCGTTCTACCAGCGAAAAGAAATTAAGGATATTATAGCCTATTTCCGTGTGCTGGTCAATCCCGAAGATGATGAGGCTCTGAAGCGTATCATCAACTATCCTGCACGCGGAATCGGACAAACCACTTTGGAGAAGCTGCGTCAGGCTGCCTTGGAAGCCCAGATTAGCATGTGGTCTGTATTGAACAATCTTTCGGAACACTTGCCGGCGCTAAACAAGGGGACAGTAGGAAAACTTCTGTCATTTCGTGCTTTGATTGAGAGCTATCAGGCTCGGATTCACGAAGAAAATGCGCTTGTAGTGGCTGACGGCCTGATTAAAGACAGTGGTATAGCGCGTGATTTAACTAAGTCTATGGACCCCGAAGATTTGGCGCGTAGAGAAAATGTGGACGAGTTGTTGAATGGTATTCAGGCTTTTGTTGAACAATGTATGGAGGAAGGCTCAGACCATTGCCTGTTAGAAGACTTTTTGCAACAGGTGTCCTTGATGAGTGATTTGGAAGAAGACGATACAGATGGCGACAATAAGATTACACTCATGACAGTTCATGCAGCAAAAGGTTTGGAGTTTCGTGTGGTTTTTGTAGTGGGGATGGAGGAAAATCTGTTTCCTGCAGCCTATGCTTCGGAAAATCAGCGTGAGGCAGAAGAAGAACGCCGTCTTTTTTATGTCGCATTGACACGTGCTGAGGAACTTTGTTTCCTTTCCTATGCCGGAAACCGTTATCGTTATGGCAAGTTGGAGTTTTCAAATCCCAGTCGTTTTCTGTATGAGTTAGATCCGAATTGTGTGCAGGGATTAAGTGGAGGTGGACGTTCCTATCGTGCTGTATCTCATGCAGCATCTCCTGCACCGGTGGAAAAAGTTCGTCCATCTGTCAGCAGAAGCACCACAGAGACAGGTGGCCTGTCAGTAGGGCAAACGATAGAACACGAACGCTTTGGGGTAGGAGTGGTCGAAGCGATTGAAGGCAGTGGCGAAAATCTTAAAGCAACGGTTCGATTCAAAACCATGGGTATCAAACAACTGTTACTGAAGTTTGCTCGTTTTACCATTATTAAATAGGCAGTAATACTCTGGTCGTGAAGATTACAACTTAATTTAATATATCAATGCAATATAATACGATGATTCAAAAGAAAATGATGCTTGGTGCACTTTCTTTAGTTAGTGCGTCAGTTTGGTCACAGCAACGTCCCAATGTAATTTTCATTATGGCAGATGATTTGGGATACGGCGATTTGGAATGTTATCAGGGTAAGGAAAAAACGCCCCATATTAATGCTTTCGCAAGCGAGGGATGCCAGTTTATGGATGCCTACGCCGTGGCCTCAACCAGCACACCATCGCGCTATTCTTTCCTTACCGGAAGATATTCTTGGCGTGAGAACAATACGCGCATTGCTCCGGGAGATGCCGGAATGATTGTATCGCCTGATGCTTTTACTGTGGCTGATGTTTTTTCTAAAGCCGGTTATCGTACGGCTGCATTTGGCAAGTGGCATTTGGGATTGGGCAGTCGTACCGGAGAGCAGACATGGAATACGGAACTGGATTTGGGTTTAAGTGAATTGGGTTTTGATGATTGGCAGATTATGGCTGCCACAGCCGATCGTGTGCCTTGTGTTTATATTCGTGGAAATAGTGAGAAAGGCGGTCGCCGAATCAATCACGGGCGTGTGGTGAATCTTGATCCTTCTGATCCGATTCGAGTGAGTTATGCCCAATCCTTGGGCGATTCTACCTGGTTTGATTATCCTAATGCCGTCAAGTTGGCTCCAAAGGCTCCGAAAGATCACCATGGCGCTACTATCGTAGACAGTATTCCGCGCATCGGACACATGACCGGTGGTTATGCGGCCCGTTGGAAAGATGAAAATATTGCAGATACGATTGTTGGCAACACGATTGATTTTATCCGTTCACAAGCCGGTTCCGGTGAACCGTTTTTTGTGTATATGGCCACCAATGACATACATGTGCCTCGTTGGCCACACGCTCGTTTTCGAGGAAAAAGCAAGATGGGATTGCGCGGAGATGCAATCTTGGCTTTCGACTGGAGTGTAGGGCAAATCATGAAAACCTTGAAAGAGCTGCATCTGGACGAGAATACTTTGGTAATTATCAGCAGTGATAACGGCCCGGTGCTGAATGATGGATATGCAGATGAGGCAGAGCCTTTGGCAAAAGCAGTGGGACATAAAATATCCGGAGGGTTGCGTGGCGGAAAATATACCTCGTATGAGGGGGGAACACGTGTGCCGTTTTTGGTGCGATGGCCGGGTAAAGTTCCTCAGGGAACGGTCAGCAAGGCTTTGGTTTCCCAAATAGATTTTTTGGCAACAATGGGAGATTTGCTACAAATAGACATTCCCCAAGACCAAGCTATCGACAGTAAGGGATACTGTGATGCTTGGTTGGGAAAAGATTTGGAGCACGGTCGTGACTTTATACTCGAGGCAACCAACAACCGTCGTGTTTCTGTCCGTACAAAAGACTGGAAATATATTCCTACAGGCGAACTGTATCAGATGTCAGAACCTGAAACAAAAAATGTAGCAGCCGAGCATCCGGACCAAGTCAAGGCTTTAAAGAAACTGATTGCCGACGAAGCGGCACGAACAACCAAATAGTTTGTGCTCATCTTTAAATATTCGTTTGTTTCACAAGAAAATTCTTGTGGAGCAAACGAATTGCATTTAATACAGCCAATAAGGCAACGCCCACATCTGCAAAAACGGCACTCCACATGTTGGCAATCCCCCATACACCCATAGTCAGCACAATGATTTTTACTCCCAGTGCTAAGGTAATATTTTGAAGGACGATGCTTTTGGTTGCTTTACTGATGCGCAAGGCTGTTACAATGCCTGTTGGATGATCCGTTTGCAGGACAACATCAGCAGTTTCAACTGCGGCTTCCGATCCATTCTTTCCCATGGCAATGCCAATCGAACTTAATGCCAGAGCCGGTGTATCATTAATTCCATCGCCTACATAAGCCATTTTATCCGAGCACGCTTGCTTGATGTGTTCAATATGTTTCATTTTGTCTTCGGGTAGAAGATCTCCGTGAATCACATCTATACCGATATTTTTTCCCACTTTTTCTGCAAGTTGCTGCTTATCTCCACTGAGCATAATTGTTTTATCAATACCCGATTTCTTCAGCAATGCTATGGTTTGTGCAGCGTCTTCTTTTATTCTGTCTGCAATCAACAGGTAACCGCAATACACCTGGTCTACCAAGATAAATACAGTTGTTTCTATTTTTTGGCTGACAGATGCCGGAATCTCAATCTGATGGTCCGAGAGCAGGCGCATGTTTCCTACTTCAATAAAATGTCCTCCGACATATCCTTTCAAGCCTTTTCCGGCAATTTCTCTCACATCCTCTGCAACATCCAGTATCATGTTTTGTTTCTTTGCATATTCGGCAACAGCTTTGGCTATGGGATGTGAGGATGTCTGTTCCAGCGAGCAAGCCCAAGCGAGTGTGTTTTTCGGTGCATCTTTTTCCATGTGCACTTCCACAACATTAAAATCGCCATAAGTCAGTGTGCCGGTTTTATCGAAAACGATGGTCTTGAGATGGGCAAAACTGTCTAGAAAATTGGCACCTTTAAATAATATGCCATATTTTGATGCCACACCGATACCGCTAAAATATGCCAAGGGAATTGAGATTACCAAGGCACACGGGCAAGAAATAACCAAAAACACCAAGGCTCGGTGAATCCATTCGGTAAAATTTTGTCCCTGGAATAAAAGAGGAGGAACGAATGCCACAAGAAGAGCAGCAACGAACACCACCGGTGTATAGATGCGGGCTAATCGGCGGATCAGCAATTCCGTGTGTGATTTTCGTGCGCGCGCTTCGTGTACCAATTCTAAGATTCGTGCACGGGCGCTGTCTTCATAGCGGTGTGTCACCTGCATGGTCACTACATGCTCTTCGTTAATCATGCCGGCCATCAGGCATGCTCCTTTTGTTTTGCTCTGTGGGGTGCTTTCGCCTGTCAGTGCAGCCGTGTTGAATCTTCCTTTTTCTGTCAGTAGAATGCCATCCAAGGGAACTTGGTTTCCGGCGCATAACCGAATTGTTTCGCCCACAAGAATCTGTTCGGGTGAAGTAATCTCCCATTGTTCGTTGCGCCATACCTCCACCTTCTGTTCTTTCATGTCAAGCAGGTTGTCGATATGATGGCGTGCTTGTTTCACGGCACGTTCCTGAAACATTTCTCCGAGCGTGTAGAATAACATAACGGCCACTCCTTCTGCGAATTCACCGATGCAAAAAGCTCCTACCGTAGCTACGGCCATAAGAATAAACTCGTTGAACCAGTCTCCTTTGCAGATACCTTTTATGGCATGTTTCCAAACGGGTGCTCCTACGGGCAGATAAGCCATTCCATACAATGTCAGTGTAAATACCTTAGGAAAGTCTGAATAATCAAGCAGACAAGCTGCGCCGAATAAAACGAGCGATACAAACGTAGGAATCCATTCTTTCCATTCATGTTTTGTTGCGTTGTGATGATGTTCGTGCTGGGCATCGTGGCAACAGCAGCAACATTCTTCGTGATCATGTGGTTTCATCTTAATTTATATTTTTTGATTTAACTGATTGCAAAGATATAATTGTTTTCTTGCAATTTGGTTGCAAATAGTTGCTTTTAGATGATTCGATTTGTCGTTTTTGTTGTTGCAATCACGTATCTTTGTAGCGATTTAAAGACGATAATATGCAAAATACAGAAATGAAAACCCGTGTTTTCCCCGTGATAGGGATGAGTTGTGCGGCCTGTGCTGTGCGTGTGGAGAAAGAATTATCCGGTATATCGGGAGTGCAACAGGTGGGAGTCAACTTTGCTGCATCCAATGTGCGCATTGTTTATCAAGAAGATATTTGTCCGGCAGAGCATTTGAAGGAAGTACTGCAGGCTGCCGGTTATGATTTACTGTTGGATGAATCGTCCGGTACGGAAACCGATGTGCTGGAGCAGATGCATCAACAGCGGATGCACCGCCTCAAACGTCATGCGGTGCGTGCGCTGGTTCTGTCCTTTCCGGTGGTGGTTCTCAGTATGTTTTGCATGAATTGGTCTTACAGCGAATGGGTGAGTGGACTATTGGCCACTTTTGTCTTGTTTGCTTATGGCCGTGTGTTTTATGTCAATGCCTGGAAGCAGTTGCGTCATCAATCTGTGAATATGGACACATTGGTGGCTTGCAGTACGGGAGTGGCCTATCTGTTCAGTCTCTTTAACCTGTTCTTTCCGGGATTTTGGTTGTCGCGTGGTTTGGAGCCTCATGTATATTTTGAGGCTTGCAGTGTAATCATCGCCTTTATTCTTTTAGGCAGATATATGGAAGAGCGTGCCAAGGGCAATACTTCTGCTGCCATTCGCAAGCTGATGGGCTTGCAGCCGCGCACGGTAACTGTATGCAAGTCCGATGGTACGGTTTGCTCTATGTCTGTTGCGGATGTGATTCCCGGCATGCAATTGCTGGTAAAACCAGGAGAGAAAATAGCTGTAGACGGTGTTTTGGTATCGGGTGAGTCTTTTGTGAACGAGAGTATGCTGACGGGTGAGTCTCTTCCCGTGCGCAAGCGTACAGGCGCCAAGGTATATGCCGGAACGGTCAATTTGAAAGGCTCGTTTGTGTTTGCGGCTTCCAGGGTGGGAGCCGATACGTTGCTGTCGCAAATAATTCGTCAGGTACAGGACGCACAGGGAAGTAAAGCTCCCGTACAAAAGCTTGTAGACCGTATTGCTTCGGTATTTGTTCCGACCGTGATGACGCTTGCCGTGATAGCCTTGTTGGTTTGGGGGATAACCAAACCGCAGGACGGTTGGGTATATGGTGTGCTGGCGATGGTTACCGTATTGATTATCGCTTGTCCGTGTGCCTTGGGATTAGCCACTCCAACTGCCATCATGGTGGGGATTGGTAAGGGGGCCGAACTGGGAATCCTGATTAAAGATGCCCAAAGCCTGGAAACTGCACGGAAGATAGATACCGTTGTCTTGGATAAGACAGGAACGATTACCGAAGGAAAGCCTACACTGACCGATTGTTTGTGGTTAGACAACGACTCTTCTCGCTTGCGTATTCTGGTCAGTTTGGAGCGCTGTTCTGAGCATCCGCTGGCAGATGCCGTGGTGCAGAAATACCCCAAGTTGTCTTCGGTTACGGTGACCGACTTTAAAAGTCATACCGGTTGTGGCATCAGCGGTTGTGTATCCGGTGCGATTTATTATGTAGGTAGCATCCAATGGTTGCGTGAGAAAAACATTCCGTTCACCGAAGAGCAGGCGGCAGCCTGCGACCATTTGTCTGATGAGGTCAAGACCGTTGTCGCATTTGCTCAGGCAGACAAGGTTTTGGCGGTGTGTGGCATCCGTGATGAAGTAAAGTCCACTTCCAAGGAGGCTATTGCTATGTTGCAGCAAAAGGGAATACAGGTGGTGATGCTCACTGGAGACCAGGAAACAACGGCCCGTTCCATTGCCCGTTCTGTGGGCATTACTGAGATGAAATCCGGTTTGTTGCCGCATCAAAAGAACGACTATATTTGTTCCTTGCAGTCACAAGGCAAGTGTGTTGCCATGGTGGGCGACGGCATAAACGATAGTGCTGCACTGGCAAGTGCCGATATGAGTATAGCCATGGGGCAGGGAAGTGACATTGCAATGGACGTAGCCAAGATGACCATCATCTCTTCTGATTTGCGCAAGATAATCGATGCTATCGAACTATCACAGGCCACCGTGCGCACCATCCGTCAGAATTTGTTTTGGGCCTTTATCTATAATATAATAGGTATACCGTTGGCTGCCGGCGCCCTGTATCCTCTTTGGGGATTCTTGTTGAACCCGATGTTGGCAGGAGCGGCTATGGCTATGAGCAGTGTAAGCGTGGTGACGAACAGTTTGCGCCTGCGTACCCGTTTCCGTTCGCAGGTGGCAGCTTCGGAAGAACCGTCGTTTGTGCGCCGGCAATATACTATAGAAGGCATGATGTGCGACCATTGCCGTCAGCATGTAGAGCAAGCCTTGAACGAGATAGATGGCGTATTGGCAACGGTGACGTTAGAACCGCCTGTGGCAACGATAGATTATGCCCGGGAACCTTTGTCTGCAGAACAATTGCAAGAGGTATTATCGAAGGCCGGTAAATATACAATTAAATCATAATTTTAAATTCACAATAGTTATGCAACGGAAAATCATAGGATTAGGCTTGTTATCGATGGCCTTGTCTGCTCAGGGACATCTGCTTGATTCTGCATCTGTATATCACGCTCCCGGTTTGGACGAGGTGCTTGTATCTGTAAACCGTGACCGCTTGCTGAAGCTTAATGCCACGCAATACACCTTGAGTTTTCCAAAAAGTAAAATCGCTTTTGCCAACAGTCAGAACATGGCAGACTTGTTGCTCGAGGGAGGTCAGGTGGCCGTGCAGAAAAGTCAGCAGGGAGGCGGCAGTCCTATCTTGCGCGGTTTTGAAGCGGCGCGTGTGCTTTTGGTGGTTGACGGCATTCGGATGAACAATTTGATTTATCGAACCGGTCATCTGCAGAACTCCATCTCGGTAGACCAGTTCATGCTGAACCGTATGGAAGTGCTCCACGGTCCTTCCTCTTTGAATTATGGAACAGACGGTTTGGGCGGAGCTATTGTATTCAATACGCAGAATCCTGAAACAGCATCGGGTGGTCAACAGAAAATGATGTCGGGCAATGCAGCTCTTCGTTATGGAAGTGCCAACAACGAAGGAACGGCTCATTTGGATTTCAATTACGGAACCCGCAAATTTGCATCGCTGACATCCTTCACCTACAGTCATTTCGGTGATGTAAAATCCGGAAAGAAGCGCAATCCGTTTTTGCCGAAAGACGATGACTACATTCGTTGCGATTACTATGTAAAGCCTTTGGGAGGCAAGAAAGATGAACTGATAAGCAACAAGCATCCGGAGAAACAATACCGTTCCGGCTATGAGCAGTATGATATCTTGCAGAAGTTCTTGTTTCAACCCACAGAGCAAGACCGCCATATTGTGAATTTCCAGCTCTCTAATACGACCGATGTCAGCCGTTATGACCGTTTGAGTGAGGTGAGCATTAAAGATGGAGAAGCCGCGCCGAAATTTGCCGATTGGTATTATGGTCCGCAGTTTCGCCTGCTCACTGCCTACCACTATCAGGGAAAGAACAGATTGGGAGCAGACAAAGTAAATCTGACATTGGCATATCAAAATGTACAGGAAAGCCGTCACGACCGTAAATTCCGGCAGGAAGAGCTTTATCATAACTGGGAAAAGGTGCAGGTAGCCTCTTTTAATTCCGACTGGATAAAGCGCATGCAACAGCACATGCTCCACTTGGGTATTGACGGAAGTTTCGGATTTCTGAAATCTACTGCAGAAACAGAGAACGTGGTCACCGGCGAACGTTCTGAAAACGGAACCCGCTATCCCGACGGCAAGAACCGGATGCACACGATAGAAGCCTTCGCCACACACGAATGGCAAATTAATTCCCGTTTACGAATGAACGATGGTGTGCGACTGGGTTATGCCACAACCTATTCCAGTGTGCTTGACCAATCTGTATTTCCTTTCTTTGCCAGAAAGGACCAGCGCAAGGAAAATATGACATACAGCCTGGCTTGGGGCTTGAATTATCAGCCTGTGCGCACCTGGAAACTGGCCTGGTCGGCAAGCACAGCCTATCGTGTGCCCAATATCGACACGGCATCCAAGGTGTTTGAATCGAAAACCAGTACGGTGACAATACCAAATCAGGATCTGAAGCCCGAAAAGACCGTTACGGTAGATATGAACATCACCAAACACCTGGGCGACCGTCTGGTGTGGGAGAACGTGTTCTACGGAACTTACTATTTTGACGCCATCACAACGGCACGCGGTTTGTTTAACGGCAGCAGTCAGATGGAATATCAGGGAACGATGTGCGATGTTTATACCCAGGTCAATGCCAAGGCAGCCGTGCTGTGGGGATTTTCTACAGCTCTGACAGCTAAACCCATTCGGAATCTGGAGTTCCATGCCACCTATAACTATACATACGGACGCATTGTGAAGGGAGAAAAGCATCAGCCGCTGGATCATATCCCGCCGATGTTCGGAAGAGTGGGCGTGGCTTACCTTACTTCCAATGGCAAAGGACGTTTTGAGGCCTATTCACTTTACAACAGTCGCAAGCATATTTCCGATTATAATGCCGATGGAGAAGATAATATCAAGTATGCCACAGCGAAGGGAGAAGACGGAAAGGGTATGCCGGCTTGGTTTACTTTAAACGTGAAGGGCAGTTATAATCTTACGCCTCATCTCACGCTTCAGGCAGGTGTGGAGAATATTCTCGATACAGAATATCGAATGTTTGCTTCGGGCATCAATGCGCCTGGAAGAAATGTATTTGTGGCAGTGCGTGCAGGCTTTTAATTGTCCGATGCTTGTATTCTGTCATGAAAAGGGTTGATTTTCTGCTTTATTGTTTGCCTTTGCCCGTATCTTTCGTTACCTTTGTAATAAGGTAGGATGCGCCTCGGCAATAAAAATCCTTCGAAAACTGCGTTTTCGGTATTTTGTTTGCTCTCGGCTTTCACT
>Mya_p2__coassemble_556_pt1 | contig 44095 bp, 25 predicted proteins | sample Mya_p2__metabat2_high_PE_031 | metagenome-assembled genome bin Mya_p2
GAAGGCCTATTGGCAGAGTTAAATATGCGCTATTTTAATTCCGCCAACAGGTTTTGATTTCAATATTTCATATATATGGTTTTATTATTTCAAACTTTGAAATATAGAATTCATGCTGAAAGGAACATTTTTATATCCTGTCAGAAAGAGTTTTCCGGCAACAGATTTTGCTTTTGAAAACCGATACTTTTCAGGCAACCTGTCGGTCACTATACACGGCTTAGGACAAGTCTATAATCCGAAGAATTCTGCCCTCAGCATTATATATGGTGAGATGCATCTTGTTTTTTTCTCTTTTAATCACAGCCATGGTTGCATTATCCAATTGATTGCCGCCACCTATATAAGTAGGACAAGGATTTCCGCAATCGTTTTTTTCATAGAAACGGAATTCATGCGTATGGCCAAACAGGGCGATGTCCCAGGATGCCTTTTTAAGAACAGGCTGCCACAAACCGGCTGTAGGCTGATAGGAATCGGTATTGCCCCACACAGGAATATGCGAAAGCAAGATACGACGGTCGGACTGTCGGAATGCGCGGCTACTGATTTCCTTGACAAGGAATTCGGCTTGCTGTTTTCGGAATTCAGAAAAGTCATTCAGTCCATAATACACCCTGGTGTCGTCGGGCTTGTCCTCTCCGCTGTCAAGATATACAAAGCGGTTGTCTCCCCAGTTGAATGCTCCGTACGAAACGGAAAACAAATTGCCGGAAGCGTCGATGTGGTTCGGATTGTCGAACAACGAAGGCATGCCCGATGAGTAGGCATTTCGTATTTCGTGGTTTCCTCGAACAAAGAACAGCGGATGCGTGCTGCCGTCAAATCTTTCACATAACCTGTTGACATGTTTCATCGCTTCTTCTCGGTTTTTGGGCTCAGGCAAACAGTCGCCATTAAAGAATACTATGTCGTGTGGGATGTTGCGAGCCAATTCTGCCATCTTTTCTTCAATTTCTTCCTGACAGTGCATATCGTTCAGCACCAGGGCCGTAAAGTTGTCAGTACGTTCATCGGGTAGCGTAAAACGAAAGTAGGACGTTCTGACTGTATCGCCGAAGGATTTGAAATATGCTTGATTCTCTAAGACTTCTCGGCCGCATACACGATAATAATAAGTCACACCAGGGGTGAGGCCGTTTAGCCGGAATTTCTGTTCGATGTCATGGCATGCCGCCTGTCCGTTGACAAGATTCTGTATCTTATGAGCCGAGGCGCCCTGAGTGGCAGCCAGTAAAGAATCGGTAGTCAGTTCTATCCAGCAATGAGACGGACGGCGTGTTTGACACATAATCGTGATGCCGTTGCTCGAAGGATTCTGCAGATAAGGCTTGCCATGCCAAAACCGTTCCTCGGGTGTCTTAAGCATAAAATCGGCAACCACCGGGCGGTGGTCGGATGCCATTCTCGATTCGAGAACCCTGGTGTGCTTGTTGTTCCAGTATACAGCCTTGGCTGTAGGTTTCCACACGGCTATATAGTCAATCGTTCTGTTGGGTTCGTCGGCAGGAAAAGTAAATGCGTCGGGACGATTCACCAGGATGAAATCTTCCGACAGCATATTCATTTCTTTACTGTCGGGCGTGGCATTGAAATCGCCGGCAAGGATAAACGGTTTGTTGTCGAGTTTGGCCGCCGTTTGCCGTATGATGCTGGCCGAGGTCATGCGGTCGGCTTCATTCAGCGACCAATGAGTGCAGGCGAGATAAAAATCCTTGAATTCAGCCACGAGCAGCGTGCGTTTTTCTTCTCTTCCGGGCAGGGGGATATGCAGGTGCCTGACAGGTCGTGTTTTGCACAACAGCCCCACGCCATACGAACCTTTTTTCAGGTTCCGGGCCTTTCCGAATATAGGATACATCTGCGTTTCAAGGGCCAGTTCTCCGAGCACATAGCGTTCATGACTGCGCGAAGTCATGCTGTCTGCCTCTTGAATGGCTACAAAATCTGCTCCGCTTTTTATAATCTCCCGGGCTGTTCTTTTATAATCCGTGTGATTGTCCATTCCTTTGCCGTTGCGAATATTGTAAGTCATCAGACGAAAGGCAGGCACATCTTCGTAGTCATGAGTCAGGTGAGCGCTGCTTGTGTCTGGATCGTCTTGTTCCTGAATGTCGGCCGATGTTGGCATAAAGAGTGTAAGACTCACGGCAAGCAGGGTGCTTTTTAATAGGAATTCTTTGGATAGAAATTTTCTTGTCATTATTTTTGTGTTTATTATGTTGTTTCTCCGATAGGAATTTGTCCCCTTTGAAAGGAGATATGTTCGACATTCCAACCGGTTATTTTTCTTCTTCGAAAAGAGGGTGACGGGCGGATGCAGAGCAAATGCCTGGGGATGGAGCTTGCAAGAAATCTCTTTTTGCCGAGTCGCTTCTTTTTTCCAAAGATACTTAGAATGCCGGCAATACGGAAGTGTTTTGCATGATTATTCGCTGTTAGATTTGTCGAAGTGTTGTTTTTTCAAAAGAAACTCCCTTCATTGCGTTAATCTTGTTAAAACAGATAGCGGCCTATTGAATACTTTTCTATTTTTACCGAAATTATCTTTAAAATTATACCAATCTTATTTTTATGAAACATAAGTACCTATCTACTATGTTGTGCTTGACGGCTGCAATGACAGCAAACCCGTTATGGGCGCAAGTACAGGTGAATTACGAAAAATACCCTGATTATTCACCCATCGTCCGACCCGACTATTCGTTGGGTATCGAGCACAGTGCCGTGAGCCGTGCCCGTGCCAAACAGACGCGTCCGGCAAGGGTGAACAATGCCGAGAATAAGTATTTCCCGCCCATATTCAATCAGGACGGCGGTTCTTGCGGTTCGGCATCCCGTATCGGATACATGTTTAATTACGAGATGAGTGCCTATCGCGACTTGGACAGCAGGCTCGAAGAAAATCAGTATCCCACTCATTTCACGTGGTTGCTGACTAATTCCAACTCGGGAAAGGATGCCATGGCCGTGGCGAATGGTGTGCCCAATGCCAAGGTATACGGCGGAAGAACTTATTCGCGCCTATTCGGCAATCAAGACACCGAATCGTCTGATTTCGGATGGATGCAGGGATATGACAAATGGTATTCGGCCATGCTGAACAGAATTTCCAGTGCGGCCAACTTCCCGCTCAGCGTAGAGACCGAAGAGGGGAGAGAGGCCGTGAAAAACTGGCTCTGGAACCACAATGGCGACACAGATTTCCATGCAGGAGGTATCTGCGGAATCGGTGTGGCAAGTGGAGGCATCAATTATAAACGTATCCCCGATACGCAAGATAACAAGAAAAACGGTGTGGTGGGAATGCAATACGTACAGGACTGGGGACCCAGTGTAGACCATGCGCTTACCATTGTGGGCTATGACGACCGCATCGAATTTGATTTGGATGGCAACGGAAAGGCCGGCGAAAAAGACAAAGATGAAGTGGGTGCCTGGATTATTGCTAATTCGTGGGGAGCCGGTTGGGCTGACAGGGGATTTATCTATTGCCCCTACAACAAAGCGGTTCCGTCGCTTAACTCCAAGGATTATTACATGCCCGAGGTTTATCATGTAAGAAAGAACTATCGCCCGCTGCGTACGTTTAAGATTAAGATGAGCTACAGCAAACGAAGCGAGCTGCGCATCAGTGGCGGTATCGCTGCCAATCTTAAGGCTACAAGTCCCGAAAGAACCACCCAGTTTGAACATTTCAAATTTGCAGGCGATGGTGACGGCAATGGAGTTGATGCAGAAGTGCCGATGTTGGGACGCTGGGCAGACGGCATACACTATGAGCCGATGGAGTTTGGTTATGACATGACGGACTTGTCCAAATCTTTTGATACGCGCAAGCCTTTAAAATATTTTCTGGTGATAGAGTCCAAAGGCACTGCTAACGGAAACGGTAAAGTGCATGCCTGCTCTTTGATAGATTATGAATTTATAAAAGATGGCTTTGAGGTTCCTTTCAACATGAACTCCGAAGGTGTAAGCATTCAGACAAAAGGAAATCGTACGATTATCTCGGTTGTCGTGCCGGGCGAACCGCTCAATGCTCCTCGAAACCTGGCTTTATCCAAGGGTATCCTTTCGTGGAATGCACCTACAGAATCTGCCTATGTGCTGCAAGGATATAACGTTTATTGTAACGGAGAGAAGGTTGCCGACTTGAAAGCCGACCAAACAAACTATACAGCTCAGCAGAACGGCAGCTATGAAATCGAAGCCATTTATGACGTGAATGGGGTGATGGCCTCGTCAATGCGTGTGGGCAAACCGGCAACAGACTTTGCAGGAAGTGTGCCAACTGTAAATAAGATTAAACAATTCACCAATTCGGGCTTTGAGATTGTTGACTTGATGAAGAAAGGCCTCGAACAGATGACCATGGAGTTCTGGATTAAACCCAAGACGGTTATCAACTGGAACCAAACAATTGGTCCGGGATGGGGACAGTTTATGTTGCACACAACCAATGCGGGTGAGTTGGTCGTAGGATGGAACGAAGGCCAGCGTATCACTTCGGCACCGGGCACGCTGAAAGTTAATACCTGGGCACATGTGGCTGTAGTGGTGGACAAAGGCGCCATGACTGCTTATGTGAACGGCAAAAAAGTGGGCAGCATCTTTACTTCTTATTCCGGAATCAACGGATTCGGATCTTTGCAGGTAGGTCGGGAGTCGGGCTACGGAATGAACGGAAGCATGGACGAATTCCGCGTGTGGAACTATGCCCGTACAGAAAAACAAGTAGAAGGATATATGTTCTCCGAAATTCAGAATCCTGCAAGCGAGCCGGGATTGATGGCAAACGTACGCATGGATGGTGCCAATGGACTGACCGATGCTACCGGACACTATAAGATCAATCCGTTCGGAAAACAGACCGAAGCAATAGACAACCTGTTGTTTAAGGACAACCGCGTCACCCAAGCTGTAATAGGACTGCCTACAACTACCAATTATGTAGGCAATGAAATCCAACTCACCGACAAATCTACCGGCGGTGTCGTGGAATGGGAATGGACCGTAGAAGGAACTGCCGACAAGACATTCCGCGTGGCCAATCCGGTTGTGGTATTCGACCAGCCGGGAACCTACAATGTTTCGCTGAAAGTGACAGATGCGTTGAAACGAGTGCGCAACACGAGCAAAACAATTAAGATTGAAGCACAGAACGCACCGGTGGCTCAATTCCGCGTGGGAGCTGCGTCTGTTCCTGCCAATCAACCCGTTTCGCTAATCAATGAAACAGAACCGGGAGCCGGATATAAATACTCTTGGAGCATGCCGGGTGCTAAGGTGGAGCAGGTTAATACAATGAATGCCATGGCCGAATATGCTCAAGTAGGTACTTATGATGTGACTCTTACGGTGACTAATGCCACAGGAAGCCATTCTGTTACCAAACAAGTGGTGGTGACAGAAATCGCTCCGGAAGCCAAAATCAGTGTCAGTCCGCAAATTGTTCTCAAGGGTGAAACGGTCAACTTTAAGGACGAAAGCAGTCACACGCCCGAATACTGGATGTGGAATATCGAGAACGAGGGTCATTGTATCCAGTCGTTCAACCAGAATCAGTCGCTGGAGATGAAACACCCTGGCGTTTACTCTGCAAACTTGATTGTACACAACAAGCAGGGCGGCGACACGATATCACAAGAACGTGCCGTTGTGGTGTGCAATGCCGACGGTAAGAACGGATTGAATTTCACCGGAGGTAATCAATATGTAGAATTAAAGAATAATCCTATTGCCGACAAGACCGAGAACTTCACGATAGAGTGGTGGATGTATGCCAAGAGCAACACTTCCGAACAGCCTGCTGCCCATAGAATCGGAAACGATTCCCAAGGTATCTTGCTGGAAACCATGAAGGACGGCCGACTGTATGCTACGATGCAAGGTCAGGTTTCGGCTACTCCGGAAAACTTCATCTCCTTGTCGCAATGGCATCATTATGCCGTGGTATTCCGCAACGGAACTATGGAATTCTATAAGGATGCTCAATTGATTGGCACTAACGAAACCGGACTGAAGAATTATATTTCTCCGAAAGATAAGGATGGTACGTCCGTGATTCCGTTCTGCCTGGGAAGCACCGGAGCACCGATGAATGCTGTGATTGACGAATTCCGTGTATGGAACACTGCGCTTGATGCTGCCAAACTGGTGGCTTATGCCAATAATGAGATTGCGGATGTGAAAGGTGCCATGAGCAAGGATGGTTTGAGTGTTTACTATCAATTCAATCAGAGTTCGGGTGATGTGCAGGATGCCACTACCAATGGCAATACCGGTAAGCGTATCAATTTCGGACCGGATGGAGATGCGTGGAGCACAACCAAGGGTATCTTCTGCCTCAGCTCGCTCACTCCCGAAGATTGCACGGCAGATTATCTCACCAATTATCAAATGCCGTTTAAGGACAATGGTAAAATCATCAATGAGTTTGGAGGACAGCGCTTCTTTGGACTCGAAGAGGGAACGGCCGAGTCTGCCTGGATTTTGGAGAACAAGAAGAGTGAGTTTGGTGGAACAATCATTACGGGATTCCATGTGGATAAATTGAACGGTGATTGTTCTATGACTTTGGTAACTGAGTGGGACAGATTCTCAAAATTCATCAACGACCATAAGGCTTATCAATATGTCACTCTGCCTAAGGGACGTTATTGCTTGAGTGTGGAGAATCATAATGAGTTCAATGGCGAATTGTCTAATCTGGTTGTTGCCGATGGAAAGGGATTGCCTAACACGAACGATATGGCTTCTGGCGCAAAGGCTTATACTCGACTGACAAACAAGAAATTGAACTTTAATGTAGAAGACGATACAGAAGACGTATCTTTGGGTATTGTTGCCAACTTGAATGCCAAGAGCTGCATCCGCTTGAAGCATATCAAACTGGAGCGTAAGTTGCTCGAGGTGTACGGAACTCCTACAACGGATATGGATTGCGAAGAGATTACGCAGCCGTCTTCTTTGCTGCAAGTGACTGTTTCTCCGGGAAGCATAACGATTGTATCGGACAAAGAGCAGCACGTACGTATTGTTTCCATCTCCGGAATAACCTGTTTCAACGGATCCGTACAGGGAACCAAGCGTATCTCGTTGGCTAAGGGTGTTTACATTGTGAACGGAAAGAAAGTCATGGTCTATTAAAAACGGACATATTTGATGCACTGAGCATTTAAAAAAGGTCGTATCGCCACACCTATTATATATAGGGTGGCCATACGACCTTTTTGTTTAGACGTCCGCTTCGCTGTCGTCTGTTTCTTCCGATTCGTCTGCTTGCACAATTTTCATGAAATCATCATAACTGATATAGCGACCACCCATAGATTTCAGGTGTGCTGTTTCAAACTGGCAGTCAATCAAGGCTCCATCGTGCTGTTGCAGAAAAAGGGCCAAATGAATCAAGGCTAGTTTCGAAGCACTGGGCACCAGTGAAAACATACTCTCGCCAAAGAACGTCTTGCCGAGGGTTACGCCGTACAAGCCGCCCACTAACTTGTCTTCTTCCCAAACCTCAACACTGGCTGCCAGATTCTGCTTGTGCAGTTCGGTATAAGCTGCCATCATGTCTTCGCCCAGCCAAGCACCTTCTTGCTCGTAGCGCAGCTTTCCGCACTGATGAATCACTTGTTCAAAGTCTTCATTGAAACTGATTCGGTATTTGTTCTTGTTCATCAGCGTGCGCATGGAATGGGATATGTGTATTTCTTTCGGAAAGATGACAAAGCGTTGCATCGGACACCACCATTGAATCTCGCTGTCCCGAAAGCTATACCAGGGGAAAATCCCGTTATAGTAAGCCAGCAGCAGACGGTCTACAGACAAATCACCGCCAATGGCCAGCAGACCATCGGGAGCTCCATAGCGCGGATTCGGGAAACTGATTTCATCATCAAGTTGAAAAACCATGTCTTTTTAGTTTATTTGTTGTTGCCTATAGAATTTTGGTCATGAATAACATAGTAAAGTGCATCCTCTTTCAGGTCTACCAGAATCCGGTCGCCTGCTTGAAGTTCTTTCTTTAGCAGGGCGCGCATCAGCATGGGTTTTACCTGTTTTGCCAGGACACGGTCCATTTCTCGCGCTCCATACTCTTGTGTGATGCCTTTTTTCAGCAGCCATTTTTCGGCTTCTGTGCTGACCGTCATCCGGATGTTTTTGGCAGCCAGCTTGCCGTTCAGTTCGTCGAGCTTCTTTTTCAGGATGAGTTTTGCCATGCTTTCGTTCATGTCATGGAATACAATTGTGTCCGAAAGACGGTTGAGGAATTCCGGTTTGAAAGTGCGTTTGACTTGTTTCATCATGGCAACTCCTGCTTCTACCGTGCCTCCGAATCCGATTGATGCCTGATGAGAGAATTGGGCTCCTGCATTCGATGTCATGATCAGCACCAAATGTCGGCAATCCGATTTGATACCTTTATTGTCGGTCAGTACGGCATAATCCATCACTTGCAGCAGCACATTGAAAATGTCTGGGTGTGCTTTTTCTATTTCGTCAAGCAGCAAGACACAGTGTGGCGTTTTGCGGATGGCATCTGTCAGCAGTCCTCCGTCTTCGTATCCCACATATCCTGCGGGCGAACCAATCAGTTTGGCTACGGTCTGCTTCTCTGTGTACTCACTCATGTCGAAGCGAATCAGCGGCAGGTCCATTTCGTCGGCAAGCACCTTGGCTAATTCTGTTTTTCCCACTCCGGTGGGGCCAACAAACAGCAGGCTGGCAATTGGTTTGTTGTCGTCGGTCAGTCCGGCTTTAGCCATTTGAATGGCTTCGGCAACAGCTTTCGTTGCCTCTTCTTGTCCATAGATGCGCTGCTTGATTTTCTCGGGCAGATGGATCAGATGTTCGTTTTCGTCTTTTTTCTCCACCATCAGGTTTTCTACTTTGCAGATTCTAGCCAGAATTTGTTTGATGAGGCTGCAGTCCACATGATTTGTTCCATCTTCCGACGGATGTATTTCCCGGTAAGCTCCGGCCTCGTCAATCAAATCAATTGCCTTGTCGGGCAGAAAGCGGTCGTTGATGAATTTGGCACTGTTGCGCACGGCATATTCGATAACTCCTTCATCGTAAACCACCTTATGGTAGTTTTCGTAGCGTTCTTTCAGTCCTTCAATAATCTTGATTGTCTCGTCCACCGAAGGTTCCAGTATGTCGATTTGCTGGAATCTCCGCATCAGTCCCTTGCTGTTGGCCAGGTTACGGTTGAACTCCTCATAGGTGGTAGCACCCATAAAGCGGATTTCTCCAGATTCCATATAAGGTTTCAGCAGATTAGAGGCATCCATGCTGTTGCCGTTGACACTTCCGGCTCCCACAATATTATGAAATTCATCAATGTAGATAATGGCATTACCTTCTTTGCGTATGCCGTTCATGATGTTTTTCAGTCTTTGTTCAAACTCACCCCGATATTGTGTGCCTGCCACCAGTCCGCCTAGGTTCAATTCATAGATACGGCAATTTTTCAGTCTCTCGGGCACCTGGCCTTTTTCAATCATGGCAGCCAGTCCGTAGGCAATGGCCGTTTTGCCTACACCGGCTTCGCCCACATGAAGCGGGTTGTTTTTGTCCTTTCTGCATAACACCCGAATGGTGCGTTCCAGCTCGTCTTCTCTTCCGATGAGCGGGTTATGACTTTCTACTTGGTCGTTCATGCAAACCAGCAGGTTTTTCCAGGAGTTTTCTTCTTGGGGCGACCCTCCTCTGTCCATATTAGATACAGGCCTCACCAGAAAGTCGTCGGAATCGGCCGACAGGTTGTCTGTCAACGGATTGTATTGAGCATGGAGTTCGGCAAGAAAATCCTCTTTTTTATTCTGAATAAAGGTCAGGAGAAAAAAAGCTGCATTTGATTCTTTCAGGTTCATCAAGGCCTGAATCAGATGGGGGACATCGGCAATGCCCCGATTTGATTTGTCGGCAATTTGGAACGCTTCTTGAACTAATGCCATTGTTTGCATGGAAGGTTCTGTCTCAAATTCTGCTTCATCCGGCATTTTCTCTATTTTCTCATCTATGTACCGTTCCAAATCCACAGCCAGCTTGTTCGGGTCAGTGCCCAGATATTCCAATGCAGTACAGAATGGTTCTTGTTCGGTTAATGCATATAAGATATGTTCGGGTGTAAAAAATTCATTGTAATATTCACTGGCAATCAGTCTTCCCTGGTTGATTGCTTCGCTCCAATAAAAAGTAAACTGCATGTCTGTATAAATGAAGTAAAAGGATTGATAATGTAATATTCCGTTATTCGTCTTCGGGAGTGACACTCAACTGCAGGGGGAAGCCTTCTTTCCGTGCCATGCCGGTAGCTTTGTCTTTTTTGGTAAGTGCCATGTCATACGAAAAAACGCCTAAAACAGCAGCTCCTTTTTCATGGATGAAAAGTGCTGTGTTTTCGGCTTCTGCTACCGTTTTACGGAATACCTGTACCAGTACCTTTATGACGAATTCAAACGTGGTTACATCGTCATTGTGCATGATTACCTTATATCTTTTCGGTTCTTTCAGTTCGGTGCGTTCTTTTTCGAGAACCCCTCCTTGGTATTGTTCCATTATAATAGCTTTTTTGACGTTCGTTTTCTTGGTTCTCAGCAGCTGGGAAGATCCACTTTTTCGAATTTATATCCCAGTCTTTTCAGTTCCAGGGCTGCTCCAATGCGATACATGGTTTTGGCCGCTGTAGCAAATACGTGATAAGCCAATGGGCTTTGTGGCTCGACTTGTTCGCGCCGAATCATATCCACGCACTTTTGGGCACAGCTGCGAATCATCTGTTCGATGGTTCTTGCTTCGTTTCCCTCGAGAGGAAGTCCCAACAAGTCGCGTACGATAAACTCATCCATGTTGTCAAAGCCCTCACTGCCGTAGAAAGCCTGGTAAGTTGCTTTCGAAGTGGTGTTCCAATCGGCATCCCAGCCAAAGGCAACTGCCATGCCCAGATAGGCGGCCCATGCTACCGAAACGGTAGGATAGTCTTTGATTTGTCCTACAGCATCGGCCAGATATTCCGGTCCCAATACTTTCCAATGGTCGTTGATGTCGTCTGTAGCCAAAAGCACTCCGTCCAGCATTTGACAAGAGGTGCACAAGTGCAACATTTCGTTTGTCAGTTTCTGCTCAAAGGCAGCAAGAAATTCGTTATATTCCATGTGTAAATAGTTTTTATTGATGCAAAAATAATAAAAAAAGAATAGATTGCTTTACCAAAAGCGATGAATAATTACCCGCTCGTTTTTCCTTTTTGGGCGAACTGTTTCCTCTTTGGATAGTTTCCGTTCTTTATTTATCTGCTTTTTGAGATTTTTTCTGAAAATAATTTTTAAAATGCAGATAGGCTGCATAGATGGCATGTAGTTTTGCAGACAGCAATGTGATACATGATGCCTGCTGCTAGGGCAGCAGTTGTTATCGTATTTTTCTAATCACTATGAAAAGCCGAACGAAGTTCTTCATCTTATATAGAAAGTTTGTATATAAGACGGGGAACTTCGTTTTTTTTATGACATGCAATGCATGCGGTATTCTGGTTACTATGAGCCGGGCGATTGCTGTTCGGCATGGCGGAACTGCCGTAGGGCTTCCACCATTTCGTCTTCATCATCGGTCAGTGTGAGTATCAGGTTGCGGTATCTGCCTTTTTTCATGAGCGACTGCAGCAATGGATATACCGGGATTTCATCTGTCCAGAAATCCTTTCCCATGAAAATCATCGGACTGGCATAGCCAAAGCTCTCGTAGTGATTTTGTGTGGCGTCTTGGAAAATTTCCTGCATGGTGCCGGCGCTGCCCGGAGTATATACGATTCCTCCTTTGGCAATAGTCAGGATTCCGTCTTCGCGGATGCTGTTGTCAAAATATTTGGCTATGTGTGTGGCAAAAGGTGTTGCCGGTTCGTGTCCGTAAAGCCAGGTCGGCACACCCAGACTCTTGTAGTTGTCTTGCGGATATTGCCGCATGACACTGAAAGCTGTGTCGAGCCATAAGGGATGGTCGAAGGTTGGTGCTGCATGCAGAACCTGCAGAGCCTCTTTCAGTTCCTCGTTGTTTCGTCCGGCCATCCATGCACCCAAATGCGTTGCTTCCATGGCGCCCGGTCCGCCACCGCTGATCATCAGAAAGCCTTCTTCGGTGAGCCTTTTGCTTAATGAAGCAATACGGGCATAGCCGTCGTCGGTGCGTTTCAGTCCGTGTCCGCCCATGATGCCGATTACATCCCGTTCTTTGTAGTTGCTCAGAAAGTCGTGCAGGGCATTGCTGATGGCATGGTCGTGGAGCGTACGTGCCAGTGTTTCTTTGATGTCGATGGCAGACGATATTTCTTTGCCCAGATGGATGAAATGCCGGTATACTGTTTGGTCGAACGTGTGCTGGAATGTTTCCGGTTTGCCGCATTCATATCGGTCGTAGAGCATGTATGCGTCATACAGCCTTCCGATGAAAGGGTTAAACGGAACCTTAATGTTAGGAAAGACCAGATTGTCTGTTTCTACTGCTTGCTGCATCTCTTTGGGAAGATGTCCTCCGAGGAACAGACAGTTTTGGAATTTACATTGCAGGGCATCCTTCAGCATGTCGCTGAAGTCGATGCTCTGAAACGCATAATTCTTTATGCTGATGTGTTTGCTTATCAAGGCAAACGCATCGTTGTATGTGCTTATTTCTACATGTTTCATATCCTTATATTTTTTTTCGGCACAAGTCTTTATAGTCGCAGTATGCGCAAGTTTTCTCATTGTCTGTTTGGTCGAATGACAAATCCGGGTGGAAAATCTCTTCCAGAAGCTCCTGTAGTCGGGCGCGATACTCTTCGTGATAAGGTAGGAAGTTTTCCATTTCCGTATTCTTTTTGTCCACTTTAACCTGAATTAGGGGTGAATAATCCTCTGTGGCTGCCTTATGTATATAAATCAATTTCGGCGCAACCTTCTGAATTTGTGCAGTCAGCCCGTCTGCTTTTCGGCACATCAGGGAACAGTAAAGAAGAATCTGGAAGATGTGTTTTGCTCGCTTTTCATCCGGAGTGAACAATTTTTCTATCTCATTCAGCGTTTTTGAGTCACCGCCTGTCTTGTAATCCACGATGTAGAGTGTATCTCTTTTGCATTCCATACGGTCGATATATCCTCCGATGCGGCTGTGAATTGCTCCCTTGGGCGTGTTAATCTTTATATCTTCGGTAATTTTCTGTTCCGATCCGACATAGGTAAACGGAGTTTGCTTCACATCTTTTTCGAGCAGCTGACGGATGTATCGGTAGATTACTCTGGAGTTGATATACTGCGTACCGTTATATTCCGGTTTTGTATTCGTTTCTTGTTTAAAGAAATGCTTGTTGAATGCGCGGTGGACATAATCTTCTAAAAGCGGACTATAGCTTTTCTCCAAAATAGCTTCCAGTCTGCTTTGCGTAATTTCTTTTCCGTCTTTTGCCAGGTCGTTGTAAATCTGTTCGGCAGCTTCGTGGAAGATTGTACCAAACAGAGCCGAGTCTATTTCTGTGGAAGCCTCATCCAGCGGCTTCAGTTGTGCCACATATCTGAAATAGAACATCAGCGGACAGTCAATGTAACAGTTCAGAGCCGATGGCGAAATCAATGCTTTCGGATTCACCCGCACATCATAGATGGACTGCATTCGCTTCATAATCTCGGGTGTTTTCTGAATGCAGATGCTTTCTGTATCTTGAGGAGACTGTGGCGTTTTCAGCGTAACCCGTCTGACTTCCTGGTTCCATTCAATCAGGAATTGGAGCATAAAGCGCGACATCTCGCCTTTGTTCATTGCGTCGCTGACGGTGGTGTAGGCCAGTGTTACCTTTTCTGCCCGTTGTAACAGACGATAGAAGTAATAGGCAAATACGGCAATTTTATGATCGATGGTGGTCATGCCGAATGCTTTCCGTAGATTATACGGAATGAACGAGGCATCGCTGCCGGCTTTGGGCAGTTGTCCTTCGTTGGTAGACAGCAAAATCAGATGACGGAAATCCAAGTTTCGTGTTTCGAGTACACCCATGACCTGCATACCGATGGCAGGCTCCCCATGAAACGGTATGGTGTCGGAGGAAAGCACCTTGGTAATGAGACGTACGAAGGTTGAGGCTGTTACTGTCAGCTCTTTGCTGTCTATTAAGTTATGGAAACGGTTTACCTGTGTGTAAGCCTTGAATAAAGCCTCCCGATACAGTTGGTCGAAAGCCTGATTGTCGGCTTCATGACTTTGTTTGTTATAGACTGCTGCTATTCTTTTCAGCAGCTCGGCTATCTGTTCACAGAGTGTGGCATTATCAGCACACTGTGAGAAAAGCAGTTTCAGCACTTCATCCTGTTGCAGCTCTTCTGCTTTCGGGAAGAAACGGTTGTTGTCTGTCAGTTCTTTTGCCAGAGAGGCAGCCTTGTCTGTCAGCATCATGGTGTATGGGTGTTTCAGCAGCAAGAGTACCTCTTCATAACGGAAGTTATGATTAATCGGATTACTTCCTTCAGTTTGCAATTGCAGAAAGCTGGTGACAAAGCTCATGGTTGGCGTTTGAGCCAAAGGAAAACCCATAGTGATGTTGATATGCTTTACATCATCCGGCAAGGCGTGCATGACCGAAGGCAGTAAAGCTTCGTTGCAGAGCACCACTGCTGTTTCTTTTTCGTTCTTGGTAAGATGCTTGTTAATCCATTCGGGCAAGTAGCGTATCTGCGCATTTTCTGTCGGCGACTCCACAAATGTGATTTCCTTTGGTTTCTCCATGTTGCAGAAAAACTCTTGAGGGAGTCCTGAGGGGAAGTCTTTCAGGTTGCGCCGGATGAATTCTCCTGCTTCGTGTGGGCATTTGTTCAGGTAGAATTGGTCATAATCCCAATAGAAAGAAGCCATACCCGCCTCGTTCAGTTTCCGGAACAAAGTATGTTCCACCTTATTTAATACATTGAACCCCACAAAAACATAATGCTCATAGGGCAGGGTAAGACAATCGAATTGCTCAATCACCTGACGATAGAGCATGCCCTCGTATGCCAATCCTTGTTGTTGCAAGGTAAGGCGGAACTGCTCATAAATTTCACCTAACTTATCCCATAGTTTGCTGAAACGGTTTTTCAGTTCTGTTTGGTCGTCAATCTTGAAATTTTTAAAGAAGAGTTGCAGTGCTTTCAGCTGTTCCGGTTCTAAAAAATCCGTATGACACGACAGCTCGTTTAGGTCGTGCAGGTTGCTGAAAAGACTTTTTGTATCCGCCATATTCTTGTCGGCATCATCAAAATCACTGATGAGCAATTCGCCCCAGGCATAGAACGAGTCCAGTGTTTCTTCGCTGTCTGTTGCCTCGCGGAATACCTTGTATAAATCGCAGACCAGTTTAATCGGATCGCCTATTTGCAGTTCTGAGCATTGGCAAAACAATTCGCTGATGCTGATATATGCCGGAGACCATATCGGTTGTCCGGCTTCTTGTGCCAGATATTCGTTGAAGAACAGGGCGGCACGTTTGTTTGGGAACACCACGGCAGTGTGTGCTAAATCCCCCGAAGTGTTGTTATATAAGTGAGAAGCTACTCTTTTTAAGAATGTTTCCATTGTTCGTCTATTAAATTATCTGTTACCATATAAGGGGACTTTACTGAGCCACCTCGATTAATTCTCGGCTGTAGCCATAAAGCAGATAGCCGTTGACATGTTCATAGCCCATCTGTTTCAGGAGCGTCATATACGACGATACCTGCTCTTGATGCTTCGGTTTTTTGTGACCGAACTTAAAGTCTACCACGATAACCTGGTCGCCTTGTCGCATCACTCGGTCAGGACGTTCGGGTTTTACGGTTCCATCTTCAGTGGTATAGATGATAGAGCGTTCGTTATATACCTCCCATCCGTCCTCGAACCAAGGTTTTATTTGTGGCATATTCAGAATTTCTTCTGCCAGTCGTTGTACCTGCTCTTCTTCCTCAGCCGAACGAAATAAACCCTCAAAACGGAGTTGTTCCAGAGCTCTTGGCAAATCCTGTGCTTTTTTGATGTTCGAGAACAGATAGTGCAGCAGACTTCCGCGGTCGGCATAATTCACTTCTTCGTCCTCTTCTTCGCCTTTGATAAAGGCAGCTGAGCGGTTGGATTGACGGAACTCAATGTTAGACGGATTGTTGAGCGAATCGAGTGTTACCACCAGCGGCGTACTCTTGGTCATAAGACGGTTTACCACTGCTGTTTTATTTGTTTTATCCACATTTTGTATCAGTTCGGCATGCTCTGGGTTTGCCGTACTTAGTTTGCCGTATTCAAACACTTCAATATCCGAATCCTCTTCGGTCTGCATAGGCATGGACGTTGTTGTAAGCTTGTCTTCCTGCAGCTTATAAACGGTATCTTCCAACCATTTGGAGACGGTATCTTTGTGTCCTTTTACACCCCAGATGAACAGATTCTTACAAGGTCGGGTAAATGCCACATACAACAGATTCATATTATCCACCCATAAGTTGTGCTGTTCTTGCAGATAACTGTCTTTGTAAACAGATTCTTTCATGCTAGAAGAATAGTTAATGGGAGTCAGCGGTAATTTCCCGAATATTGATTCCGAGCCTTCTGCTTTCGGATCCTGACACCACACAAGGTGATCGTTGGTTTCGTTCTCAATATTCCAGTCACAGAAGGGCAACAGTACGGTAGGGAATTCCAGACCTTTGGATTTATGTATGGACATGATGCGGATACCTTCCGGCTCTCCCGATGGGATAGCCTTCTTATGCAGTGTTTCGTCCCAATATTTCAGGAAAGCATTCATTTCGGATGATTTCTTGCTCAAATATTCGGTTACAGAATCAAAGAAGGCACTGACGTAAGCATCCTGTTTTTCCATAAGCTTCATGTCAAACAAGAGGAACAAACGTTCCAAGAGTTCGTATAGCGGCATCAGGCTCCATTGTTCCAGATGCTTGGCAAAAGCCTCGGGCAGATAGTTGATTGCTCCTTGCAACAAAATGGTATTGGTATCTGTATCATTCTTTAAGATATGCTGCTGATAGGCAACAGCCAGACGGGCACTGGCAATCAGGTCGTCGTGGTTTGCCAGAATGCGCAGACAGTCGATGAGCATACATACCGATAAAGAGGCATCCAGTTGGAAAGCTTCATCCGAGACAATTCGATATTCTGTATTTTTATCGAAATAATCAGCAATCATCGAAATCCATTTTTTCTTGCGCACCAGAATGGCAATTTCATTCTGTTTCTGTCCGCCGTCAATCAGTTCCTTTATTTGTTGTGCCAACTGTAGCAGCTGTTCCTGTTCACAGTTCGTTGATGGCAGCTTTTCGGGGAGTAGTGAAAGACGTACAAAACCTTGGTTATTTGCTTCATATTCCTGAGCCACATCACTGTAGATATTCTCAATTTCTTTAAATCCGTCAATTTTATTGTCCGGATCGCCTTGCGCCAACAGTTCTCGAAGTTTTTGAAAGAACATATTGTTGAAGCGGATTATATATTCTCCGCTTCGCCAGTTTTTCGTAAGCGGAACAGTCTGTACATTGAAAGAATCTTTGTCTTTACCCAAGCCTGCCAAGATGCTCCAGTCACCATTTCGCCAGCGGTAGATGCTTTGTTTCACATCCCCCACAATCAAACTGCCGTTATATTGTGACAGGCATTCTTCGAGCAACTGATGAAAATTAGACCATTGCAGGCGCGAAGTATCCTGAAACTCGTCAATCATCACGATATTAATGGAAGAGCCAATTTTTTCATAGATAAATGATGCGTCTTCCTTTCCGATCAGCTTATGCAGCAGTGCGGTTGTATCCGACAGCATAAAGCGGTTGTGCATCTTGTTCTGTTCGCGCAATTCCTTGTCAATATAAACAAGCAACGGAAGGTTATACAGATGTCTCAGTGTCAGATCACACGAATTTACCAGGCGGTTGGCACGCGGACGCATCTCTTCGGCAGCAGACAATAACGGTATGAGCTGTTGTTCAGCCAAAGCAACAATGACATCCCTTTTGGCAGATGTTTTAGAAGACCAGTTTTCTGCTGATTCCAGGCAGCTTTCCATGGTCTTGTTTCTGTTGTCTTCTTTAAAACTTCCATTATTCAACTTGTTGAAATAACTTGCAACGCCCCTCATGCCACTCTTCAAATCGGTGGGTTCCAGATTTTGTTCATGGAGGACCTCCAAAAAGTGTTCGTAAAACCCTTTCATCACTTCCTGCGTTTCTGTTTTTTTATTACGCAGAGCATCTTGGATTTTTTTAATAAAGTCCGTGTCTTGTAAAGTTTCTTGCAGCTCGTTTCCTTTTTCAAGATACTCTTCATTGAACAAGTTTTTTGCGAACTTTTTGATTTCGCCCGACATATTCCACCGCTTGTTGTCGTTGATGCGGTGCTCTATATAGTTCAATATCCAGCGTAAGGCAGGTGAATCCTCAGTCATTTTTTCAATCATGACATCCACAGTATCATTGATAGCCTCTGTAGTATCCAGTTCGATATTCAGATTTCGTTCCAATTCCAGCTCACGTGCCAGATTGCGCATCACCGATTGGAAAAACGAATCGATGGTTTCAATACGGAAACGACTGTAGTCATGGATGATGTTGTTCAGTGCTTTTCCTGCTGCTTCCGTAATTTCCTGATCGGGCAATCCTGTAGATTCTTTGATTTTGTTGAAGTAGCATTTCGATTTAGGATCCTGGTGCGCAATGCCGTAAAGCTGACTTAATATGCGTTCTTTCATTTCTGCCGTGGCCTTGTTCGTAAAAGTCACTGCCAGGATATGGCGATAAGCATACGGATCTAATATCAGTTGCTTGATATATTCCACGGCCAGTGTGAATGTTTTGCCCGAACCGGCAGAGGCACGATATACTAAAAGATGAGAATTGTCTGTCATAGAAAATGAGTTAAGTAGATAAGCATTTGTTTTTCGTTCTTTAAAGATACATATTTTTTGTCACGGTATCACCATAATTAGGTAGTTAAAATCATAAAATTTAAGTATTGATAAGCTTTCCTTTTCCCTCTAATTTTGCGACGGCAAATTAAAGAAATAAAAATCACTCTCGAAAAGTTTTTAAATATAAATATATGAAGAAGAAAAAATGGGTTACCATCGGTTTGATGTCTCTGTTTTTTTGTGGAGGAGGATATGCTGTATGGCGCCATTGGTTTTCTCCCACGAACATTGCTTTTGTGAACTATCAAGCGATTGTTTTGGGGGAGATTTCTAAGGCAAATGAAAATCGTTTTATACGAATTGCCGATATCAAGGCTTCGGAAGTAGCGAATCTGGACCATTATGACATGGTATTTGTCAATGCAATGGGACTGACGCTTACCGATGAACAGCGGCAACAGATTAAAAAAGCTGAAGAAAAAGGAGTGCCCGTCTTGTCTGTGTCGGTTACCAATCCGGCCAATGCGTTTTGTTCGTTAGATAGTGTTCTTGCTGATTCTTTGCGTGCTTATCTGCGCTATGGCGGTTTCCAGAATTATCGCAGTGTACTGAATTTGGTGCGAAAGGACATTGACGGAAAAAAGTTTGCTGCTGAAGCTGTTCAACCTGCAACAGAACCTGTGTTGGGACTGCTGTATCATGCACTTCCGGATGCCAAAGGAAAGGAACCGGAAGAGTTTCAGACCTTACAAGAATATATGCAGTTTTTGCGCCGGCATGGACTTTGGAATAGTCAAGCGGCAAAGATAGTCCTGACCGGACATATGGGCGATGCCGATGCAATGACACAGAGTTTGGAAAAATCGGGCTATGTAGTTTTTCCCACGCGCTCTTTGTCTGCGTTTTTAGATGTATATGGCGATTCTATCCAACCGGATGTTGTGATATCCATGCCGCATGGGCGTTTGGGTGACGAGACTGTTGCTTATCTGAAGGAGAAGAATATTCCTTTGCTTACTGCATTGAATGTTAATGTGCCTCAGGAAGAGTGGGAACAGAGCAAGCAGGGTATGCAGGGCGGTTTCCTGTCGCAAAGTGTGGCCACACCCGAGTTGGATGGTGCTGTTCGGCCGTATGTGGTTTTTGCCTTGCAGAAAAATAAGGATGGGGTACCTGTAGTACAGGCCATTCCCGAACGACTTCAGTCATTTGTAGAAACCGTAGGTCGTGTTGTTGCTTTGAGGAAGAAGCGGAACAGCGAAAAAAAGATAGCTCTTTTCTATTATAAAGGTCCGGGACAAAGTGCCTTGTCTGCCTCGGGAATGGAAGTGGTGCCTTCGCTCTACAATCTGTTGCTTCGTTTGAAGAAAGAAGGATACCGTGTGGAAGGATTGCCGCCGAGCAGTGATGCTCTGGAAAGCATGCTTCAGAGTCAAGGTTCTCTATTCAATCTTTATGCCAAGGGGGCTTTTGATGCTTTCCTAAAGCATGGAAATCCATTATGGGTTTCGTCAGAAGAATATGCCTTGTGGACTAAAAACGGACTTGATAAGCGGCAGATTCAGCAAGTGGACAGTACGTATGGAGCTTTTCCGGGTGCTTATTTGGGAGATGATGCAGGCCGTTTGGGATTGCCTCGTCTGGCTTTCGGTAATGTGGTTTTGATTCCGCAGGCAGCAGCAGGACTTGGTGATAACTCGTTCCGTATTGTACATGGAGTCGATGCCCCTCCACCTCATAATTATTTGGCTTCTTATCTTTGGGTGCGTTATGGGTTTAAGGCAGATGCCCTGATACATTTCGGTACACACGGCAGTCTGGAATTCACTCCCGGTAAACAAGTAGCCTTGGGCAACGAAGACTGGCCCGATCGTTTGGTGGGAACCTTGCCACATTATTATATATATTCTATCGGAAATGTGGGTGAAGGTATCATTGCCAAGCGTCGTTCCTATGCCACCTTGCAGTCTTACCTCACGCCGCCTTTCTTAGAAAGTGGTGTCCGCAAGGAATATAAATCCTTGGAAGAGTCTATCAAAAACTATTATGCTCTGTCGGGGCAAGAAGGAGTGTCGCAACAACGTTTGCATGAAGCGGCCTTGACTGTGAAAAAGAAAACCGTACAGCTTGGCATTCATCGTGATTTGGGGCTGGACAGTATTTTGACCAAGGCTTATACCGAAACGGATATTGCGCGAGTAGACCAATTCTCCGAAGAAATAGCAACAGAACAAATCACGGGGCAGCTTTATACTTTGGGTGAACCTTATGAGGCAGAACGAATCTACTCCAGTGTGTTGGCTATGACTGCAGAGCCGATTGCTTACAGCAAACGTGCGCTGGACAAACAAAGGGGAATGCCGGAAGCTTTGCGTTCGGAGAAACAACCTCAATTCTTTACTCAGCACTATCTGTTGCCGGCACGACAGTTGGTCGGGCAGTTGTTGCAGGGTATTCGTCCACAGAACGATGAAACTGTATGTAGCTTTTTAGGATTGCAGCCTCGAGAATTAGACCGGGCACGAGAAGTTGATGCGGCAACCCGTGCACCCAAGGATATGATGGCGATGATGCGCGCAGGTATGCATCCAGGCAAACAGACACAGAAAGCTGCTTCTCGCGAGGAACGCGAAACGGCACGTCTTGTTTTGGAAGGGGAACGAGCTGTCAAGCGAGTGACTGACTATCGAAAAGCTTTGCAGGAAAGTCCCGAAAAAGAACTGGCCAGCATGATGAATGCATTGGCAGGAGGTTATACCGAGCCATCGGCAGGAGGTGACCCGATTGCGAATCCGAATGCTTTGCCCACCGGACGCAACTTGTATTCTGTGAATGCTGAGGCTACGCCTTCTGAACAGGCTTGGGAAAAAGGCAAGAAAATGGTGGAGCAGACGCTCGATATGTATCGGCAGCGTCATAACGACTCTTTGCCTCGAAAAGTGAGTTATACGTTGTGGAGCAGTGAGTTTATCGAAACCGAAGGTGCTACCATTGCTCAAGTGCTTTATATGCTGGGTGTAGAACCGGTGCGAGATGCTTTTGGCCGTGTCAGTGATTTGCGTCTGATTCCGTCGAAAGAACTGGGACGTCCGCGTATTGATGTCGTGGTGCAAACCAGCGGACAGTTGCGCGATATTGCAGCCTCGCGATTGTTCCTGATTACCCGTGCGGTAGAAATGGCAGCATCGGCAGAGGATGATGCTTATGAAAACAGAGTGTCGCAAGGTGTGATAGCAGCAGAAAAAGCACTTACTGCCAAGGGTATGACACCGAAAGAGGCGCGTGAAGTGGCTTATCATCGTGTTTTCGGTGGTGTAAATGGTCATTATGCAACCGGAATACAAGCTATGGTCGAAGCAGGGGACCGATGGGATACAACCGATGAGATAGCTTCTGTATACTTAAACAATATGGGTGCTTATTATGGAAGTGCCGATCAGTGGCAACAGTTCCGTCAACAGGCTTTCGAGGCGGCTCTTACCGGTACGGATGCCGTGGTGCAACCTCGTCAGAGTAATACCTGGGGAGCGCTCAGCCTAGATCATGTTTATGAGTTTATGGGTGGACTTAATCTGGCGGTGCGCAAAGTTACCGGAAAGGAACCCGATGCTTATTTGAGCGATTATCGTAACCGGAACCGAAATCGCATGCAGGAAATCAAAGAAGCTGTAGGTGTAGAAGGGCGTACCACTATACTCAATCCCAATTATATCCGAGAAAAAATGAAAGGTGGTTCCGGAGCTGCCGCTACTTTGGCTACTACTGTGCGCAACACTTACGGATGGAACGTGATGAAGTCTGAGGCTATCGATGATGCTCTTTGGAATGAAATTTACGACGTGTATGTTCAAGACAAGCATCGTTTGGGAATTCATGAATTCTTTGAGCGGGAGAGTCCGGCGGCACTTCAGGAGATGACAGCTGTGATGCTTGAAACAGTCCGAAAAGGAATGTGGAAAGCCAGTGCCGAACAGGTGGAAAAACTTGCTTCGTTGCATACGAGGTTAGTAAACGACTATCGTCCGGCTTGCTCAGAATTTGTGTGCGACAATGCCAAATTGCAGGCCTTTGTCAAGGAACATTTGTCAAGGCAAGAGTCCGAACGCTATGTTCAGAATATCCGTTCCGTACGTGAGATATCGCCAAAAACCGAAGAAAAGGGGATGGTGATGAAAAAAGAAGAGATGAATCAGGTCCGGCAAGAGAAACAAGAACAGCATATCGGCAATAGGGTTGTGGTGCTTGTTTGTATTGCTGCACTGTTGGGCTTGGTTGTTTGGGTTGTTAGCAAGAAAAGAAAATCAGAGTAGTCAGATAGGAATATCTGTGTTATTTTGTCATGATAAGATGTTTTTTGCCTGTATTTGTGTTGGTCAAGGCTTTATTTTATTAGATAAATTTATTTATAAAGTACTTTTTTAGTAACTTTGTGCCTTGATAACACGATATGGGTAAGTAAAGCATAATTGGCGAAAAAACGATGCAGATTCCATTCCGATGAAACTGTAGAGGTAATTTAGGCCGTAAAAGGCATAGGCGAAATTAATTAAATTATGGAAATACTTATACTTGTATTGTCCTTGATCATTTGTCTTAATTTTATATTGAAGCAGACAGAGAATACCCGTTATTCTATTCTGATCACAGGATTAATCTGTTTTCTTTTCGTTGGATTGGCATGGCCTTGGGCTATAGAACAGTCGCGTACAGAAATCTCTGCGTGGTTGTCCGACCGCAAATTGGCTACCGATTTGACGATATTGCTCACACTGGATGTGTTTTCCCAGATGATGTTTTGCTGGGAAGCTGAAAAGCGGATAACAACCAGGGCGGTTACAGGCAAAAAAAGCCGGTGGATATATACATTCTTGCGATGGTTTCCCGGCATCTTGTTTTTTCCCGTCCTATTTTCCTTTTTGGTAATTATCATTTTTTCCTTTCCGGGGATATCTTTCTCCGTCTTGTCATGGAGTTTTGCTGCCTTGGTAACGGGTGGGTTATTCTTGGGAATCTGGATTATGCGCAAGCTGCTTCCAGAACGAGAAATCCGTTTGGAATTGCTTTATCAAACCAGTTGGATTGCTGCTGTTTTGGGATTTATCGCTACCCTAAACGGACAGTCGACAGTGGCGGGTGTGAGTTCTGTTGACTGGAAAGCATTAGCCGGTGTGCTGAGCATGCTGTTGGTTTTCGGCGTCCTTGGATGGCAATGGTATTGTTTTCGGTTGAGCAGAAAAAAGAAAACGGGGTCATAGATCTTGTTTCTCAGGAAGAATCAGTACTTGATGCATATTAAAATTATATTATTACAGACTTAAAAGATCATCGTTATGAATTACATTTCAGATATTTTATATTGGATTTCAACAGGATTGCTTGTGCCTGTTATCGTGTTGCTTATATTTTTGTTTGTCCGTTCTCTGTTTTTGGTAGGAGGTTTTTTCGGTCACTATCTGAACGTGAAGAAGGCAGAGGGACTCTATTCCAAGAGTAGTGAGATACAAAATCACAATGATTTGGAACAATGGTTGACGCAAATGCCGAAACAATCGCTCAATCCCATGATTCGCACAACGGTTGCCTTGTGGGAATACCGAAAGAGCGAAGCGCATGTGCAGCGTCTGTTGGATGAATATCAGTTAGCTGCAGAAAAAGATCTGGCAACACCGAAAATGCTGTCAAAAATGGGACCTATGTTAGGCTTGATGGGAACACTGATTCCTATGGGACCTGCTTTGGTAGGTTTGTCTACAGGCGATATAGCATCTATGGCCTATAACATGCAAGTAGCTTTTGCTACTACCGTTGTGGGACTTTTTGCGGCTGCTGTTGGCTTTGTCGCTTTGCAAATCAAGCAGCGATGGTATCAGAAAGACCTGTCGCGATTGGAGTTTATTGCCGAAATGTTGCATGAAAACGAAAATAGACCATGAAACGGAATAAAACAAGAAAAATAGCGGACCATGATGATATGGATCCGATGAGTGTGGTGGGCAACTTGTTTGATGTGGCCATGGTTTTTGCCGTGGCACTTATGGTTGCCTTGGTTACTCGATTTAACATGACCGAAATGTTCAGTCAGGAAGACTTTACCATGGTGAAGAATCCGGGAAAAGAGAATATGGAAATAATCACCAAAGAAGGCCAGAAAATAAATCGCTATACACCAAGTGAAGACCAGTCCACCGCCGATGGAACGAAAGGAAAAAAAGTTGGAATAGCTTATGAACTTGAAAATGGAGAGATTATTTACGTGCCCGAATAACAAACGGGTAATTCCTGTGCTTTTCTGTACGCTGCTGCTGGCAGACATGCCTTTGTTTGCCGAAGGGCAGAAGAGCGGGGAAGAGGTCTTTGTAGCTGGGTTGGCAACCGAACAGTCAACCCAGCAAAAAGAATACATACTGAAGGGAGTGGTTTGTGATGCTTCGCACGAGCCACTCCCAGGTGTAATGGTTAAGGTCCTCAATACAAATTGGGCCACAGTGACCGACCTGGACGGACGCTTCACTCTGAAAGGATTGTGGGAAAAAGGGGCTGTTATCGAATTCCGATGCATGGGAATGCAACAGCAACTAATCACGTTTAAGGGGCAAAAAGAACTACAAGTAACCATGAAGGACGACACCCGTACGATGAATACCGTTGAGGTGTCGGCAAAGGCCAATATTAATGAAATAGATATTCGTGCCCGCTCTGGAGTGGTGCAGAGTGTGGACATGAAACGCATCGAGAGCAAACCGATGATTGACATGGCCATGGCATTGCAAGGATCCATTCCGGGACTCGTAATCTCGAATACCGGTGCTTTGGGCTCCGAACCCAAAATCCGTATCCGTGGAAACTCTTCCTTGCGCAAAGGCAATGTTTCTAATGAGCCTTTATATGTCCTCGACGGAAAGGTTATTGCTCCGGAAACTTTCTACAACCTAAATCCGATGGAGATTCAGGATATTAAGGTGTTGAAAGATGCTGCAGCTTGTGCTTTATATGGAATAAAGGCAGCCAATGGAGTGCTCGAAATTACGTCAAAACGTGGTAGTACCGGTGATACCCGTGTGACATATAGCATGGATATGGGTGTTACAACACGCGGACGAAGAGGTATCGACATGATGGATTCAGCTGAGAAACTCGAACTGGAACGCTTGTTGCAGAATCCCGAAACGCCGGGCTATCGCTACAGTGCCGATTATTTTTTGAAATATCATGCCAATGACCCGAATCTGGCGCAGCTGATTGCGGGGGGACAGGCTGTGCTCGATTCGCTATCGGGCATCAATACTGACTGGTACAAGAAACTGCTTCGCAACAATCTATACCAAAAACACAATCTGAGTATCCGAGGTGGCAGTGAGCAGACCACCTATTTTGTGTCTGCTAATTATACCGGTCAAGGCGGCCGCTTGCCTGGAAATAAGAAACAGCGCATGGGGATGCGAATGAACCTGGACCAGCGCTTGGGAAAAATAGGCTATTTCCTTTTGGGCGTGAATGGAGGATATACACGTACGGACACACCAAACGGAAGTAATTCTGATCCAGCCTCGCTGATTTACGAACTGAATCCTTATGAACAAACGACCGGAAAACTCTATTCCTACCATGGACAGACTTATCGCGACTTGATTTCTCAATACAGCGAAACGGCTTCGGGAAAAGATGCCGGTGTGAATGCCAGTGTCACCATCAATCCTGTTCCCGGGCTGGACATTGCGGCAGTGGGCGGTATTGATTTCTTGTTAAATGAAGGGGAACAGTTCACACCTGCCACAGCCTATTCTGAAACCCATAGCGGTGTACCTGAGGTGGAGCGCGGTATTTTCAGCAAATCGAAGAATGTAACGATGAATCTTTCGGGTAACCTGCGTATTACCTACAATCATGTATTTGGTGGAAAACACGATTTGACATTGGGTGCCAACACGGATTACTATCAAACTAAGATAGACAATGTGAACATTACCGGTTATGGAGTGGGTAATATCAATTCGGCCGGTGCTATCAATCAGTCCTTACAAGGAAACCGACAGCCAAAAGTCGGTTCGCTGAAAAGTAAAACTGCCCAGATTGGAGTGGGAGCAGTAGCTGGTTACACCTTCGACCGTACGTATGATTTGTATGCAACCTATAAAATGGATGCTTCGAGTGTACTGCCTGCCGACAAGCGATGGAATAAAGCTTGGGCAGTAGGCTTGGGATGGACTCCTACGGCGTATGAGTTTCTGGATGGAAATAAGGTGCTGACCGATTTGAAACTTAAGGCATCGTATGGTTTTACAGCCAATTTGAACGGAGTTTCGGCAGCAACAACCATTGCAACTTTTGCCTATTCTACCAACACTTACGAGGATCAGCGCTTGTTGGAGCTGATGACTCTCTACAACAAAGACCTGAAACCAGAACAGACAAAGTCTGTGGATGCCGGGTTGAGTCTCGAGTTGTGGAACCGACTTACAGTGGATGTCAGCTGGTATAACCGACGTACGGAGCAAGCTTTGCTGGATGTTCCGATTCCTACTTCTACGGGTTTTTCCAATCTGCAACGCAATATCGGTGTGCTTCAAAACAGAGGTGTGGAAGTTGGATTGAGTGCCCGCATCGTTGACACGCAAGACTGGATGTTCCGTTTGGGTGTGAATGTGGCATACAACAAAAATAAAGTATTGGACTTATATTATGCCGACATGATTTATTCATCAGATGAGGCTTTGGTGCCTGATTATGAAGTTGGCAAATCATACGATATGCTCTATGGACCGATTTCGTTAGGCATCAATCCGCTGACGGGATATCCTGTTTTCTGGAGTAAGGAAAAAGGAGAAATTCAAGGCACGGAAGAGTTGACAAAGGACGATATGGTGGCATTAGGTCATCTTACTCCTCCTTATTCAGGAACTGTAAACTTGAGTCTGTCTTACAAATCCTTTGATTTGGACATGGATTTCTACTACGTACACGGCGGTATCCAACCGTTTAAATATACCTATGTGCGCGACAAGGACAATTCCAACAAAAATGCAGTGGCCGGACAGACCAGCAACATGTGGTTCCAGCCGGGTGATGAAGACAAGATATATCCCACACCGTTCAACTCATCAAGCATAGCCGAAAACAATATGCTGCTGTCCAACTCACGTACAGTGGGCAAGAGCGACTTCTTCAGATTGTCCATGCTCTCGCTCCGTTATCGGGTTCCCGGACGCTTTCTGCGTAAAAACATTCCGTTTGTCAAATATGCCAGCTTGTCGTTGCAAGGGTCGAACTTGTTTACATGGACTTCTTATAACGAGTCTGATCCGGAGAGCGGTACTTTAGCCGGAACATTGCAGCCGGTATATTCCATTAATCTAAATCTTACATTCTGATAAAAAGAACAATGAGCATGAATAACTTTACATTGCGTAACAAAAGATTCTGCAATTATATAGGTGCGGGGGTATTGGCCGTAGTGCTGGGAGGATGCTCGCTGAACATACCCTTAGAGGATCAGTATTCCGACCCGGATGCAATTTCAGAAGTTTCTTCTGCACGTTCCTTGCTGGCATCTGCCTATGCCTTGTATCCCCACTACCAATATGAGTTCTCGGTGTTGGGGCCGGATTTCTGTCCCACATCATTGGTCAGCAAGGATATGGAACAGAAAAATCTCTACCTGTGGCAGGACAAAACCATATCGGATTTGGCAGAAACAGTATGGTTGGGTTATTACCGCGTTATTGCCGAATGTGATGTGCTGCTTGAACGCTTGCCCAACGTGGCTGCAAACAACCAAGAAGAGATTCAAAAGAAACAGCAGATAGAGGCAGAAGCCAAAACGCTCAAGTCGCTTTGCTATCTGAACTTGATGCGCATCTATGCTCCGGCATATCAGCAGAATCCTGATGCCGACGGAGTGGTGCTGAAGGAGGTTGTGGGATTAGAAGACAAAGGACGCTCATCGTTGGTCACTTGTGTCAATACTTTGCGTGCCTGGCTGACCCAAGCCGAGCGAATCGAAAACGAGAGTTCTGTGAACGGTTGGCTTACACAAGAAGCTGTGCGCTATCTTTTGGCAGACTTGGAACTTTATGCAGGTAATTATGCCGAAGCGGCACGCTGGGCACAAATGATACTGGACGCAGTGCCGCAGCGCGTTTATCCAAACGGAAACTATGAGAATATTTGGAAAGAAGCTTCGTGCGAAGAGCGAATCTTTGCCTTTAACACACGTACGGCATTCTATGCTTCTATCCAGTACGACAAGAAAGAGGGCGATTATTTTATGCTGAACCCTATTGTTGCGTTTGACGAAGCAGACAAGCGAGGCAGCCTCTCTGTATATCCGCTGGTCATGTCGGGCAAAGAACGTCTTCTGTTTGGCAAATATAACCGGATGAACAAAGAAGAAAAAAACACGCGTTACGTCAATACCATGCGCTATGCCGGAGCTTGCTTCATTGCTGCCGAGGCTTATGCCCGGCTTGAAGGACAAGAATCTCAGGCACGCTTGCTGATGAATCAGTATATGAAACAATGTGGTCTGCAACCTTTGCCCGAAACTCTGAGCGGCGACGCATTGCTTGATGTGATCCTCCATGAAAAAATGAAGGAATTTGTAGGCGAAGGCGTGGCCTATTTCGATTGCAAGCGTGTGCAGAAAACAAGTATGAAGCGATATAATACGTGGGGCGATTCCGAGGCTGCTGAGATAAAGGTAAGTGACTACCGCTGGACTTTCCCGATTCCGCGTTCGGAATATCGTTATAACGAAGCGGTCACGCAGAACGAAGGATGGCCGCGGATGAAATAGCCAATAACGAAAAGATATATTTCTAACAAACTAAATTTTAAAAAACAAATGAAAGCTAAGTATGTATGGGGCATGTCAGCCATGATGTTGCTGTCTGCCGGTTTTGTTTCCTGTTCGGAAGAAACAGAGGATGGAGGAAAAAAACAAACTAATTATGTGAGCCTGACTGGTAATGGATCTTTGACTATTACTGAAGACCAGCAGGATACCATCAAGGTGAACATGCTGTTGGCACAAACAGTGAAGGCAAACACAACTCTGGAATTTGTGTTGCAGAATAATGATGATGCTGTCGTGAAGTTTGTAAATCCAACCATTACGTTGAATCCGGGCGAAAAAACGGCTGTGTTGAAATTCGTTTCTAACAACAAGAGCCTGCTCGAGGAGGTGCGCCCGATGACTTTAGTGCTGCAATCTTCGACCGACGAAAACATTAAACTCCTGAACACTTCCAGCCCGATTGTCCTCACCATCAATCCCGATGCAGAACTGCAGGTACTCACCGAGGAGCAGAAACAGCTGCTGGCATCCTATAAGGAAAATATGGGCATCGACGTAGCTCGCTTCCTGGGACGTCTGGAATGCAAGGTGAAGGTAACCTTCCCAAGCGACGAAATCGGCACATTCTTCGATGACAATGAGGTACGCGAATTTCAAGGTAAGTCTGTCCTGGCACTGAGCGAGGCGTCTACTGCAGAGAAACCGGTGCTGAAAATGACTTCAAACCCATTGGGTCTGACTGATTTCCTGTATGAAATCATGCGCAAGGAAACTGTAGAAAGCGAATATTGGATGGCTTCGCCTTACGCACAACCCATCTTGGATAAAGTCCAGTATGAGGCATCCAAGGAAACTTTCGATGTGACATTGGACAACTTGGTGTTGAACGCCGACAAGACTGTAAACTTCTTGGGTGAGGCTTTGGACAGCTATGGAGACCCGGTTACCGTTGTTCCTTTTGCTTATAACTATTCAGCATGGAACCGGATGAAACAACAGGCAGAGGCTGGCGATAAAATCCAAGTAGAGGAAGGCGGAACCACGGTGGAATATACTTTGGCAGAGGCTATCGAGATGGGTTCTTCATTGAATCCGGAATCCTTCCTTGTTTATTCATCTCTGCATGAAGACAAATGGGAAAACGAACCTTCTGACTGGGTAAATCCGCAAGCTCAGTTTGACGAAGCAGCCGGAACGCTGACCTTCACTTTCCCTTGGGATCATGCAAACTCGGCAGGTTATACAAAAATAGAGGTTGTTTACACGCTTAAAAACAATAAATAAAGAATGAATTTAAAAAGCATATTATTCTTGACCGGTATGATGGCGGGCAGTTTCTTGAGAGCTGCCCCCACACCGGTTGATTTTGTTAAGGGAACAGTAGAGGGAGTTTTGCCTAACGGACTGCACTATGTGGTGCTTCCCAATACTACTCCGGTACATAATGTAGAGCTGAGATTGGTGATGCGCCTGGGATCCGTTCAGGAAACCGACGATCAGAAAGGTGCCGCTCATTTTTTGGAACACATGGCATTTGGAGGTACACGTCACTTTCCGAAGCGCACCATGGTGGAATATCTCGAATCTTTGGGTATGAAATACGGAAGGGATATCAATGCTGTTACGGGTTATGACCGGACGATATTTATGCTCTCCGTTCCCATGAAGAAGGAAAATACACAGGTGCTCGACAGTGCCTTGCTCGTATTGCGCGACTGGCTCGATGGCATATCTTTTGAAGAAGAACGCACACGGCAAGAACGTGGCGTAATCTTGGAAGAGTTGCGCGGTTATGATCTAGGAGATAATTTCTATTCGCTCAAGATAGGCAACAGCCGCTTTACTCAGAGAATGCCGCTGGGAACGGCAGACGATATACGTTCCATCGACCGTAAAAAACTGGTGCAGTTCTATAAAAAATGGTATTCGCCACAATTGGCGTCGGTGATTGTGGTGGGCGATGTGGATACCACTCAGGCTGTGCGTCTGATACAAGAACGCTTTGCAGATGTAAGAAAAAAGAAAGTAAGGGGAATAACCAATTATCCGCTTACTTACGACCGCGGCATACAGATAAAAGAATATGCCGACACGTTGACAGGCAAGTCTGAGATTGAGTTTATCATTCCTCATGCAGCGATAGTGACCCGTACGATGGATGCAATGATTCGCAAGGAACAAGGCGGACTGCTCGTCAATCTTCTGTCGCGCCGTTTGGACGACCGAGGCTTGAACTGTCAGATTTCAGATGCCTGGTATTTGTCAAACCGGAATCATTTTGTGGTGTCGGTTCGCGGAGAAGACCGCAGTGAATTGCGCCGTCAGTTGCTTTCTGCCTTGGCCGAACTGGATTATGTGGTGCGCGAGGGATTCGCAACCGAAGAATTGCAGCATGCTTGTGCTGACTATATGCAACGCATTACTTTGCCGGATGCGGAGCGGCGCTCTTCGGAATGGTGCGATGACTTTACTGACTATGCCTTGTCAGGCGACCGCTATGTTCATACTTCAAAAGACCTGGACCGATTAAAAGAAGGATTACAGCATACCACGAGCAGAGATTTGCAGGATATCTTGTCCGGATGGCTTTCCGCCAAGGATACTACGCTGTTGGTGGCTTGTAAAAATCACCAGGAAAATATGCCGCAATTGACTGCTGCATGGGTAAGGCAAGTGTTGCAGGACAAAGATACAGTATCTGTTGCGCCCTATCATTTTGAAGCAAGGAAGGAAACGCAACAGTATGTGCAAACACCTGCTTGTCTGGCACAGACTTTCCGCTTTAATCCGGCAGAGATTAAGAGTGAAAAACAATATCCGGGGATGCGAACTACGGAAATTGTGCTGAAAAACGGATTAACCCTCATTCTGCGTCCCACTCCGGATTACAGCGGCCGTGTATTGGTGAATTTATTTGGCCGTGGTGGTGTGGGGGATCTGCCGAAAGACAGCTATCATCGCTACGAGGGTACTGCCGGATTTATGGAAATTGGCGGAATTGCGAAAGTACCTTCAGACACTCTGGCCGAATATATGCTGTTAAAAAACCTGTCGATGAATGTGTCGGTAAGTAACAGTTGGCACGACATCCTGGCGTCTGCTCCCAATACAGACATTCAGGCGCTCCTAAATCTTATGTTTGAAAAAATGTACGACCCCGAACTCTGTTATCAGGATTTTGAGGAAATCAAACAAGAGGAACTGGATAACTGGAACAAGGAAAGTACGCTGGAGAAGATGATGAAGGTGGCTTCCGACCGTCGACTCACAAACAGAATGAACGTGCTTGTGGGCAGTGTGCCGCCGGCTGCGCAGACAGAACGGACAAAGCGTGATGTCGAAACGTCTAATCTCGACTCCATTGCGGCATACTATAAGATGCTCTTTACAAATCCCGAAGGCATGACCATGGTCATAACCGGAGATTATGAAGTAGAGGACATGAAGAAAAAGGTTGTCCCTGTTTTTGCCCGGATGAAACAAGATGCCAATACGGCCGTTCCAAACTCCATGCGTCGTCCTAAACTTGTGCAGAAACATCAAGAGGGCTTCCCGAACGACAATGAGTCGCAGACGGTTCTGGAGTATGTGTTTCCAGGTCATTACAAGCCATCTTTGCGCAACAGCCTGGTGCTGAAACTGGTCCGCGACGTGTTGCAAAACAGAGTTCTGGAAATCCTTCGCGAGCAGGAGCACATCGTATATTCACCTTACGTGTCGCTCTTCTACAACGGAAATCCGGAACAATCGTATTATCTGAACGTATCTCTCTCGGTGGATTACGAGAATACCAACCGTACGGACTCGATTGTGCGCAGCATCATCCGCGATTTGCAGCAAAAACCGATTTCGGAAGCCGAACTTAGAAAACTGAAACGTTCATTCCAAATCAACAAGATGCAGGTGCTCACACCCAATGCGTCAACAGAATGGCGCAATACGCTGGTAAACCTGGTGAAAAACGGTGAGGCTCTGGCTGATTTTGATGCGTACGACAATACGTTAGACCAGATAACGGTAGGCGATGTACAAAAGGCTTTTTGTGATTACATGGACGCAGATGAGCATATATTGCTGTATATCGGACGTCATCAGACTCCGGAAACAGACGTCTGTTCTCATGCCAAGCAATAAGCTTGCACCACACATGATTTATGTTTAAATGAATAAATAGAATGAAGAAAAATAGCCAATACATAAAATTGATACACAGCACACGCAGTAGGTTGGGAGCCTTCCTGTTGACTTGTCTTGCGGCAGGTACCGCAACGGCCAATACCTCTGTCCTGTGCCAAGATGATATGCCCATGCGTGTAGCCGACGATAAACCGTCGGCTCCGGCTGCCTATGCTCTTTTCGATGCAAAAGGAAAGAAAATCGGTTTTAAGGAAATGGTCGCACAACTGGCAGAGGCAGATGTGGTGTTTGTGGGAGAAGTGCACAACTGCTGCATTACTCACTGGATGGAAATGCAGATTACGCAAGCATTGCATCAGATTCACGGCAACCGTTTGATGATGGGTGCCGAGATGTTTGAAGCCGACAATCAGTTGCTGATGGACGAATACATGAAGCGGGTCATCTCTTACGACAGTTTTGAGGATGAGGCCCGGTTGTGGCCTAACTACCAGACGGATTATTCTGCCCTGGTATATTATGCCAAAGAGCATGCTATTCCGTTTGTGGCAACGAATGTGCCGCGCAGATATGCCAGTGTCGTGAAGAACAAGGGACTGGAATATCTGGATTCGTTGTCGGATGAGGCCAAGCGGTATTTACCGCCTTTGCCTATCAAGTTCAGCAAGGACGAGGAGCAAGAGGAGATGTTCTCTATGATGCGTATGATGGGCAAGGGACATGGCGAAAAGTCCTTCCTGTCAGAAGCTCAGGCTATCAAGGATGCCACTATGGGCTGGTTTATTGCCCAACGGATGAAAGATAAGTTTTTACACTTTAACGGCAACTATCATTCGGACTTTAAGAAAGGGATTGTTCCTTACTTGCTGGAGTACCGTCCGGGCACAAAGGTAAAGACTGTGTGTAGCGTTCGCCAGGAAACAGTGGATGCTTTGGACGAAGTAAACCAGGGACGTGCAGATTTCTATATCTGTGTTCCCGAGGATATGACCACTTCTTATTGATATACTACAAGCAGCTGCAAGGCACCGCAACGGAATGATTTTCCGGTAGCATAGGCTTTGCGGCTGCTTTTTTTTTCGTTTTCCCCTTCGCACAAGTATGTGTCATTTTGACATTTTGTTTTTTCTCCGTGCCGAGAATCGCGTATTTGCAGGAAATAGGATTGGCGGTTTTCGGATTTTCAATTTTCAGAAGCTTATTTTGGGTGTAACTTATTGTGACAAATGGTTTTATGGTGGTTTTACTGTGTCCTTAAAAACGTTGAAATAGCCGTGCAAGTGTGTGTTTTTAGAATGATTTAGTCTTATTTTTCGTTTGTCTTTGCTCGTTTCGAAAAATATCATGCTCAGTTTTTGCAGTTCTCTTGTTATGTTTTTCTTTCTTTCAAGAGAACTTTTGGATTATCTCAAGACATTTTTTGCATAAACTTTCATGATAATGCGGAGTTTATAGTCACATTTCTGTATAAATATTCATGCACTACTTCCAGAATGTGTTTTTGTGGAATAGGACAGGCAAGCAAAACTGTAGAAATAGTAGGAATATGTCAGTAAATCATGTCGTTCTTGTGGCAAAAGGATAGAGGACGTGGTTTTGTGGGGAGTATGGAGTGGTGGGTGGATAACCAGCGGCTATGAAGCCTTTGTTGAATAGTTCGGCATTTTTAGCTATGAATGCTGTCTGGATAATATTGACGAAATTGCTAAAAGCAAACTTGGGTAAATCGACTTTCATGAAGTTAGAATCACTAAACAAGACAACTTCAGTATTGTTGATGTTTTCGATATTCATTACCTGTTGGCGGAATTAAATTATAAAAGATTTATGTTTAAAAAGTTGTGCATATTGTTGATATTTAGTAAATTAAAGGTGACCAAACTTTTAATAGACAAATATCGTATGCACAACTTATATGCAATATTCGCAAAATTACTGAACATATGCAAGCAAATTGCCGGCAATTTAGTCAATGAATCTGGGAATGTGCCAAAGTGTCTTGAACTGAAAATAGTTGCTCCAATAAGAATGTTTTTGGGGGAGAAATTATAGGTAAGGGAGCAAGTCAGAGTTCACTTCTTTAGAAAGGGATACATATAGAAGATTGGACACATAGGAAAAACCAAAAAGGACCATCCTCACGGACAGTCCTTCTGCTTGAATTTTTTGTTGAACAATACAACTTATGTATAACAAAACAAATATAGACAGAAAAATAAAAGAAAACAACTACTTCCTTGAATACTTTCTGAGTTACTATTACGACAGCAATTTGCTTCTGTAAAAATGATAGAGGAATATTTGGCAATGAGCAGAAAAATCACTATTTTTGGCATATTGTATTATGCAATATTAGGCATTTTCAAACTTATAACATAATATACTATGGAATATAGTTTTGATATCTTTGATAAGACACCGGAACGATTGGCAAAAAAGTTGGCTACAAACTGTCGTAGACGCAGATTGGACAAAGGTATGAGCCGGCGCAGTCTCTCAGAACAAACAGGCATACCGGAGCCGACACTCGAACGTTTTGAAACCAAAGGGAAAATATCATTGGAAGCGTTCTTGAAATTGGTGGTGGCATTTGACTGGTATGATGAAATGAGTGCCATTATGGGAAAAAGCAAGTTCACCACAGGGGAAGAACTAGAAAGAATCAACAAGAATCAGAATAGACAAAAAGGGCGATGAAAGATATTCAAAAAATCACTGTATCATTAGACGGTCATACTGTCGGCACATTGCAGATGACTCCAGAGAGAGACCGCTGTGTGTTTGAGTACGACAAGGAATGGCTTGCATCAGGTTTCTCTATATCCCCATGGGAATTACCTCTACAGACAGGGCTTATATACTCCAAAGAAAACAGTTTTGGTGGCGGATTTGCAGCATTTGAAGATAGTATGCCAGACGGTTATGGTCTTTATCTGCTAGACAGAATGCTTCGCCGTGAAGGCAATTCCTTAGCTGCTTTATCCCCACTTCAGAGACTATCCTTAGTTGGAAATTCCGGAATGGGCGCACTGTGCTATGAGCCAGAATTATCCCCAGCGCCTCTGGCAGACATTACAGACAACGACTTTGACCAATTACAGCACAAAGCATTGGAAGTACTCTCAGAGAAAAGCGATGCTGATGTTTCTTTCTTATACTACAACAGTCGGAATTCCGGAGGTGCAAGACCCAAAGCTATTTATAAAGCAGCCGATGGGACAGACTGGATTGTCAAGTTCAGACATACGTATGATTCCTCCAATATAGGTCAGATTGAGTACCAATATATGCGAACCGCACAGTTATGCGGTATTGACATTCCAGAAATCCGACTCATCAATGACCGTTATTTCTCTATCCAAAGATTCGATGTAATAAAAGGTCAACGTTTGCACACTCTTACAGCGGCAGCCCTTCTACAGACAGATTTCCGCACTCAGAATATAGACTATGTAAACCTCCTTGCGATGACCGGTTTCCTAACTCAAAATCCAATACAAGTGGAGCAAATGTTTCGTCGGATGGTTTTCAACATAGTCTGCAACAACAAAGACGATCATGCAAAAAATTTCAGTTTTCTATGTGAAAAGGGAAAATGGGCACTCGCTCCGGCCTATGACATCACCTATTCACCAGAGGGAAGTCGAGGGGAACATGCCACTTCTGTCAGATATGCGGGAAATCCTAAACTAGAAGATATTCTTTCTGCCGGTACCGGTATCCGAATAAGCAGTAAACGCTGTATGGAAATTATTGAAGAAATCGAGCAAAAATGCCACGCAGAACTAGATGAAAATAAATTGGTAAAAATCAGATAATGCCCTTGGATATTAGAATCGAGGTTTAATTCGACAGAATAATTTCAAATAATAACTTCTTCTGTATCAAAAAGATTTAGTATGTTTGCAATCAAATGCGTTCATTTACACTTAATAGCAATTTATTATCCATCTCATAAATCAAAGAAATATGAAATTAATAGAAAGAATTCGTGATTTATTCCACCGGCTTTTCCCTTGGAGATGCAATAAAGGAAAGCAATCTGAGCCACATAAAAGCCAAGATGAAACAAATACCATCGGGAATAATGGGACATCTACAAACCCAAGAAGTGGGCTGGAACCTAGCACGGGGTCACTTGGGTCTCAACAACTAGATAATACTAATCTGTTAGATAATCATAACAAGCCACAAAATCCGTCGCCAACAAAAGTCAGTATGCCTTATACTATACAATCATTTCCTTTTTTGACATCAAAATTGGATTGTGATTATGATACTACCTATACTGTCAAGTATAATATTTCAGATTCCGACAATAACAAATTTCCTATAATCAGAGCTCCAAAGGAAGGATGCGAAATAAAGTTACCTGTGGTTGGCCGTAGTTGCAAAAGAGGTGTGTGTGAGGAACACCTATGTAAGATGATAATGGAATTGAAGCTGCCCAATTTTTACGATAACGTTTCGTTGTTTGTAGGAAATTACCCTAAACCTTACGAACCTGATATAGCTTATATAGATGTTCAGAAAGGAATATTCATCGACATAGAAATAGACGAACCATATTCCGGCTGGGAACGACAGCCCATACACTATAAAACGAAAAACGGAACGATAGACGACAAACGCAACAACGATTTCACAGAACGTGGTTGGACTGTAATACGTTTTTCTGAGAAGCAAGTGCATAAACAACCGAAATCTTGTTTGAAACGAGTTTATCAACTATTGAATAAAATGGATGGGGCAATAATGATACCTCCGTGTCTTGCAACAGAGGCTGACATCTCTTCAGATGATATATGGACGAAAGAACAAGCAGAAAGAATGGAGAAGATAAAGGAACGTGAAAAAATGCTTGGCATAGACAAGTTCATTATGTCACCCGAAAGGCCTAATGAGGACTTAAAGGACTATTCTCATGGCCAAAAAATTGAAAAGAAAATCTCAAATAGGAAAAAAGAAGCGCAACTGAAAGAGAGTAAACAAATACAATCAAAATTTATAGTAGATCTGCCACCCCCCCTCCAAAGTCCCTATCTTTAATCCATACGAGCAAAGGCGTAAGGAAGCCGAGCAATATGAGTATCCACAACAGATAAGCACACAAACAAAACCCAAATCAACACCATCAAGTAGAGGATATGCCTAAATCAATATACAATTTCAAGTACGAGGACAAGGATTTCTATAACAACTATTGTTCAAACCTTGACGATTTCACTTTGTTGGAATATTTTGAGGACATAGAAAAAAATAATGAGTTTGTTGGCAAGATTGCCCCTAACAATATCAACAATAGAATTGAAATAGAGGTACGCATTCCATACTCTTTTCCACACAATAAGTTGTTGTTCGTAACATGGAGTCTTTCAGGTTATCCACATCTCATACCTTTTGACAGAGAAATTCCCCGAATGGGAAATTGGTTTTGCTTGAATACGGCATTTGCAGAAACGCCTAAAGCACAACTAGATGAAGAATTTTCCCGACTTAGGGGATGGTTTCATAATAATCTGAAAGAGGGATTACCTCGTCATATAAACGACCGTAATACTCAGGCCGCACTACAATTATTTAATGCCTATGAGGGATACAATCCTGATGAAATCAACGAGATGGCGGAAAAGAGCCAACTGACATTTGTTGATAATTTTGCCATAAACAGTGAAAATTTCAAGGAAACCAATGACTATTTGAATGTTGTGAAACATCCCAATGACATGTTCACCGTTTTCCAAGATAAAGAAGGAACGAATGAAAAATTGCCATACATACTTGTAACACATATACCTGAACGGAGTGATAGCTTTGCATCATGGGCTGAAGAGTTTAAGTGGGATGAAAAACTTTGCAAAACTTTGCTTCCAGGCTTTCACTTCAGAGAAGTGTGTGTAGTAGCGTTAAAACCATTGCAAAAAGCGGATGAAGATAAACGTAGTTTCTTTCATCGACAATTGTGGGGAGTTTCTGATGAAGAAGCTAAAGCCGACCAACTACTCCTTACTGAGAAGCTATCAACAATGTCTATGCCAAAAGTGCATAAAGATGCTTTACAAAAGGAGATTGATGGCTTCGTGGAATATAATTAGGAGAAGGCGTGAAGCTGTCAAAAAGCTACTTGAAGATATTGATGAAGAGCCTGATCCGCAAGAATTATATAATAACTATATCTCTAAGTTGCATTATTTTGCGATTGGCATTGTCTGTGATGGTGGCATAGAATGGATTCTTGCCACTGCTAATCTTTATAATAGGAAATACACAGAGTTTCACTATGACCTTGAAAGTTATAGATGTGACATAAAAGAGGCAAGTGATATTACTCTGTGGCTTTCGCATTCTAATACAATAGGGCGGAAAGAGTATTTTGGCCGTGGAGAGCTAAGTTCTTCATTGGCCGATAAAAAAATTGCCATTATAGGACTCGGCGCGATTGGTTCGCCCATAGCTGAAGCCTTTGCCAGAGGTGGAGTACGACAACTAACACTATGGGATGGTGACATTGTAGAGGCTGGCAACATCTGCCGTTCCATTTATGACAACACAGATATCGGCAACGCTAAAGCACAAGCACTCGCGGAACATATTAAACGCATTTCACCTTTCTGCGATGTCAAGCCTCAAGGCAACTGGGATCAACCTGATTACACGGGTGTACACCGCTATATCGATGGTGATTTCTACGGAAACATTAACTACGACTCTCAGAAAAAATTTATAGAGACATTACATGAGTATGACTTAATCATAGATTGTACGGCGAGCAACGAACTTTTGCATTTCCTCAGCTATGCCGCAAAAGACGTCGCATTACTGAGTTTGTGCATTACAAACAGAGCGACTCATTTGCTTTGCTTTTCAAATCATGATGGAAATCTTTTCGAGTTAAGAAAACATTTTCTTGCTTCAATAGAGCAGGATACTGAAAACTTCTATGTGGAGGGCACAGGCTGTTATTCTCCGACCTTTTTGGCCACAAGTTGCGATGTACAATCGCTTGTTAACCTATGTACACGTTCTATCCATAGGCAAATGCAACAGCGAGGCTATGTATCTTCAACAATATGGCGTTACAATGATGACAATATCATTGCGGATTCTCTGCATTGCTACCAACTTGAAGGAAGTCAAATATCTATGGTTGTATCAGAAAGTACCATTAACAAAATGAGACAACTTCCTATGGCTCATAACGGTAATATGGGTTATCTTCTTGGTGGTTATAATACGAATAGAAATGCTATCTTCATTACATCGGTTACAAGTCTAGAAACTTCCAACGAAGCAATGGAGAAAATGCGCCAGCTTTCCAACGGAATAATTGACTATGTCGGCAATGTTTGCGCGGCCTCGTATTACGACAATCAGCCATTGGAATCTTCAAAAAAACAAATTGTTGAAATAGCAAATAATAAAGATGTTGACACGAACAATCCAATTGTGGCCGTGGTAAGGAGCAATGGGCAAATAGAATTTCGATTATACATAAATGAAAAATTTATATCATTTAACCCGATGAATAATGGAACTAATGGAAAAAGATAATATACTCGCCACCGTAAAAGCCATCAATGAAGCCTGTAATGATCTTTCAGAACTGTCAAATGATGAATTAAGAAATAGGTTTCAAAACATCCGCAATAGAGTAACAGAACAAGGCTTTACCCTTGACTATGTTTTGGTAGATGTGTTTGCCATAGTTAAAGAAACCATGAAACGATTTGCCAAAAACCAAGATATAAGCGTTGAAGCCTATTCTACAGAAAAGTCATGGGAAAACGGCCACGATTTTGTATATGTCCATAATAACGGTCAAGCCATATATAGGAATCGATGGAGAGTGCTTGGTGAGAAATTTACTTGGAACATGATACCATACGATGAGCAGTTGCAAGGAGGAATAGAAATCCACAAAGGGCGAATATTACAGATGGCAACTGGCGAAGGCAAGACTTTGGTTGTTATAGCACCGGCGGTGCTAAACGCTATAAGTGGCAAGGGAGTACACATAATGACAGTTAACGAATACCTTTCAAAGAGGGACTTTGAGATTACTCGGCCTATATATTCCTTTCTCGGACTTTCAGTCGGTTGTATCGAGGGCAAGGCTCGTTGCAGTTTACAACGTAAAGAGGCTTATGCTTGCGACATTACTTTGGGAACAACGTCAGGCTTCGTTTTCGACTATCTTTATGACCACACAACCTTAGATGTTTCAAAGTGTGTTCAAGATAAATTCGGTTTTTCCATTGTAGATGAAGCTGATTCGGTGATGATTGACGAGGCAGAAACGCCACATATTCTATCAAAAGGAATAGATTACACACAGAAGAAAGGTGATAGCCTGTATGAAAAATTCCTGCCAAATATAAAAAGGTTATTGATGCAAGCAGGAATGGAATTATACTCAATTGACAAGCTTCGGAAAAAAGCAACATTGACAGAAAAAGGAAAGTCTTGGCTCGCCAATGATTGTGGAGATTCGACAATTTTTGACGATGAGTTTTACGACAATAAGATAAAACGTATAAAGAAAGATGCCGCGCTCACAAAGGCCCAAAAAGAAGGCTTTATTTTAGCAGAAAAGAACTCACGGCTGGAACAACTCAAATTTCAAAACGTGTTATGCCAATTATTGACAGCCCTTACTGTGTATGAAAGGGATGTGGACTACATTGTGTCAGACAAGAGGATTATCATAGTTGACGAAAATACAGGTCGTCTAAAACCCACTCATGTATGGGAGTTTGGCTTGCATGAAGCAGTCATGGCAAAAGAGTACATCATCCCTAACGCAGGAATAGACAATATCAGCGGTACTATTACTGTAAAAAAATATTTACAGCTCTACGAAAAACTTTCGGGAATGACAGGTACTGCCATTGCTGCAAAAGACGAATGGCGTGATGTGTATGGCCTTGAAGTAACAGTTATTCCTACTCATAAACCTATAATCCGTAAAGACTACCCACTTCGAGCATTTGCCACAAGTGACCAAGCTCTTTTTGCCATGTCGCAAGAAGTGGCAAAATTACATGAAGAACAACGACCTATTCTTGTTGGCGTAAACTCCATTAGACAATCTGAAAAAATACAGTCCTATTTTGAAAGCAAAGGATTGAAGCCGCAATTGTTGAATGCAAAAACACTCGGACAGGAAGCCTCTATCATTGCCCGTGCAGGAGAACTTGGATGCATTACCGTGGCAACAAATGTGGCGGGACGTGGAACAGACATCAAGCCAAACGATGAATCACTGAATGCAGGTGGTTTAGCTATCATCGGTTGGGGCATAGCACACACAAAACGTATTGACGAGCAACTTATCGGGCGTTCAGGACGGCAAGGTAATCCAGGTTCATCGCAATTCTTTGTATCTTGCGAAGATGAAATAATAGGGTTCTTATCTCCAAATGATAAAAGGAAATTGGAAGATTTGAAACAACAAAAAACCAAGGAATGTGGGGAAATGTCAGATGAACGTGCTGTTAATTTATTCTTGCTAGCCCAACACAACAAGGAGGAAGAAGACAAAAATGCTCGTGCGGAGACGACTAAGCAAGACGATGTCATAAACCCTTTCCGTAAGCTTTTGTATGATTTGCGTATGCAGCTTCTTCTGAAAGACAATCAAGCCATTGAATCTGGTTATAATTTTTTTGACTTGTGGGAAAATGTTGATTTCAAGTCTGAATATGAAAACCATAAAAAAACGATAGTTGAAAAGGCACTCCCAATAGTTGAAAGAGCATTAAACAGTATATGGAGATTAGAAGCTCTTGCTCCAATACCCTTGATGACTGATGGAAAGACATCTACCTTAAGGTGCGATTTCAGGGAAGCCGTAGCAACACGAGGCGCATCCATCATCAGAGAATTAGAAAGGCAAGCCTTGCTTACGACAATAGATAAGTTGTGGATTGGTTTTATCAACGAAATTAACAGCTATCTGATACCTCAAAGTGAATATGAGTCGATTTATCAGAAAATGTTTGCTTCTGCAAAGGAAGATTTGAGACACACTTTACTTACAGTAACAATCCCAGTCAACGACGTAGAGAGAGATAAGCGTACCGTTCCCAATAGCCATAATCATTTCCATTTTCCAAACGTTGCTTGCGACATGGTCTGTCTTGAAGAACTTTGCCCTTGTGGAAGCGGTAAACCATATTGGCAATGCCATGGACGTTTTGTAGTGAAATAATCTAACACCTATTGGCGGAATTAAATTATAAAAGATTTATGTTTAAAAAGTTGTGCATATT
>Mya_p2__coassemble_1551_pt1 | contig 11509 bp, 9 predicted proteins | sample Mya_p2__metabat2_high_PE_031 | metagenome-assembled genome bin Mya_p2
TCTATTAATGAAGTAATTCTCATGGCAGTTTATTTTTAAAAGAAGACAGAAGAGCATATTGTAATTTTTATCGGGTGTTTGAGCGTAATTGTTCGTATCCCAAATTGTTGCATGGTTTATTGTGCCGCCTTTAGTATAGGATTATCCCTATTGTTTAGGTTGAGGCTTATTTTACAAAGATACTATATTTACTTGCATCTTCGATTCAAAAGGAGGATTAATTTGAGGGAATCTTTTTTGAATATGGATGTAGCTTCATTTTGAATAGAATCCAAGGGCGCTGCATTTGACATTTTGACAAAATGATAAAAAGGCAGTGTGAGCGTGCCGTATTTGCATCCGATGGCGCATCGGCTTCCAAATATTGGATTCTCGAAACGGAAAATCCGAGCTATCTTCTTGTATTATAGAGAGGTATAGGTTGTATTTTCTGTTATGAAATCATCCGAAATAGAATCAAAATAGAGTTGTTTTGCTGACTTTTTGGGAATAAACCAGGGTCATTGCGAGGCATAGAAAAATAAGTCTTGAGAAGTTTGGCAACAAATCAAGAGAATAAAAAAAACATCTCATGAGAACTTTGGCAAGAACTCTTGAGATGTTTTCTATAAATATACAGAAAGAGTGCAAAACAGCCCCTTTCTGTGCATAAAAATACATCAAATTATCCCTTTTCAAACTAGATTATAAAGGTGTCGGTAAGAGTTGTCCGCAAAATAGTTACAAAATGAAACTCTAGTATGGAAACGGGTGTAATTTTGATTAATAGTTGTTTTTCTGTTCCTCGAAATAAGCTTGCGGGTGCAGGCATGCAGGACATACTTGGGGAGCTTCCTTGCCCACATAGATGTATCCACAGTTGCGGCATTGCCAAACAACTTCTCCTTCTTTGGCAAACACTTGTGCCGTTTCGATGTTCTTCACGAAAGCCTGATAGCGTTCTTCGTGTGCTTTTTCGGCTACGGCAATGTTTCGATACATGGCTGCAATGGCAGGAAAACCTTCTTCTTCCGCCACTTTGGCAAAATGGGGATAGTCTTTGCTCCACTCCTCGTGTTCGCCTGCGGCAGCTGCTTGCAGATTTTCCAGGGTAGTGCCGATGACACCGGCAGGGAATTGAGCTGTAATTTCAACCATGCCTCCTTCCAAAAACTTAAACATGCGTTTGGCATGCTCTTTTTCCTGATCTGCTGTCTCTAAAAATATAGCTGCTATCTGTTCAAAACCCTCTTTTTTGGCAGCACTGGCAAAATAAGTGTAGCGCATTCTTGCTTGCGATTCTCCGGCAAACGAAGTCATCAGGTTCTTTTCTGTCTGGCTTCCTTTAATACTTTTACTCATTACTGTTTTTATTTTAAGTTATCTTTCTAATCTTAAGGTATGATTTCGCAAAGATAATAGATTGGATATAAAAAGCAAATTTAAAAGAATGAATTATACTTTGTTTATAAACGGTGGCGCTGTATAAATCATTAGATGAGTATCTGATAGACCCATGTAAAGACCGGTGTTTGCTGCGTGCAAGGCGCAGTTTGGATAATATAAAAAAAAGACATGCTTTTGATGCATGTCTTTTCTATTTTGAAACCAATGATGTTTCTTTCTAAAGGTGCTTCAACTTCACAGTGTACAGCACCTGATTTTGGTTTTGGAAGTAAAAACATTTCATTTTTTCTTCCTTTGAAGACTTGCTCACTGTAGTCATTAAATGACTAACAGTGATTTTCTTCTTCAATGTGTCATAAGTCACTACCTTAATTACCTTAAATTACCCTTAAAACTAAACAATCTTATACCTATCCATCTCTCACGAGATCCTAACTAATACTACATTATGTTACCCTTACTGTTCTTATGACACTGCAAAGATAGATACTGTTTGCCTACACAGCAAATATTTCTGTGATTTTTCTTTGCTTAAAATGCTTTTCTTGATTTATGTCAATTACAATTTGCATATTTACAAACTATCGGGGCGTTTTTTGCAAAAAGAAACACTTTTGCATTCATAGTCATTGCGCTTTCCTGTCCTATCTGTTTCTGTGTTTGTACAAGTACATTCAAGATTTTGTGTATGCTATTTTAATTGATGTCTATTCGAGGTTGCGTTTTTTCCTCATATTTATACGATACAGCCCGAAAATTATCTGTATTTTTACGTCCTAAATCAATTCTAAGATAGGATATGGCAAAGGAAAAGACGGTGTACGTTTGTGATAACTGTGGACAGGAGTCTCCTAAATGGGTGGGCAAGTGTCCCGCTTGTGGTTCCTGGAACACGTTTAAGGAGTTTCGGGTGCGCAAGGAATCTTCAGCTTCTGCTGCGGCTCATTCGTATGGAGGAAGTTCGGTTGTGGCTGATTTAAGCAATGTGCGCGTACAACCCATGCAAGTGGGATTGATTGATTCGTGTGCCGAACCTCGTTTAGACATGGGAGACGACGAACTGAATCGTGTGCTGGGCGGCGGTTTGGTGCCTGGCTCCTTGGTCTTGCTGGGAGGAGAACCGGGAATCGGTAAGTCAACTTTGGTGTTGCAAACGGTGTTGCGCATGCCCCGGCGCCGTATTCTTTATGTAAGCGGAGAGGAAAGCGCCCGCCAAATCAAGTTGCGAGCCGACAGGCTGGCAGGTGTGCATGCCGACAAGGGGCACGACTTGCTGGCAGAGTCTTCGTGTATGATTGTGTGCGAAACGCTTCTGGAGCAAATCTTTCTGCATATCAAAAACGAACAGCCCGAAATGGTGATTGTGGATTCCATCCAGACAATCATGACCGAAACGGTGGACTCCTCGCCCGGAAGCATCACTCAGGTGCGAGAATGTGCGGCTGCCTTACTGAAATTTGCCAAGCAAAGCAACATCCCCGTGATACTTATCGGACATATTAATAAGGAAGGCACTCTGGCAGGACCCAAGGTGCTGGAGCATATCGTAGATGCTGTGCTGCAGTTTGAAGGCGACCAGCATTATATGTACCGCATCTTGCGCAGCATCAAAAACCGATTCGGAAGCACTGCCGAACTGGGAATCTATGAAATGAGGCAAACGGGATTGCGCCCGGTAAACAATCCTTCGGAACTGTTGCTCACCGAAGATCACGAGGGTATGAGTGGTGTGGCTATTTCTTCGGCCATAGAAGGTGTCCGACCTTTCCTCATTGAGACGCAGGCTTTGGTCAGTACGGCTGCCTATGGCACACCGCAGCGATCGGCCACAGGCTTTGATTTGCGCCGTCTGAACATGTTGTTGGCGGTGCTCGAAAAGCGTGTCGGTTTTAAACTGGCGCAGAAAGATGTGTTTCTGAACATTGCCGGCGGACTGAAAGTGAACGATCCGGCCATTGACTTGTCGGTTATTGCTGCCGTGTTGAGCAGTAATGTGGATACGGGTATCGAATCGGGCGTGTGCATGGCTGGCGAAGTGGGATTGAGCGGTGAGATTCGTCCCGTGAACCGAATAGAACAGCGTGTGGCAGAGGCCGAGAAACTGGGATTTACACGCATGCTGGTGCCGCGCGCAAACATGCAGGGGTTTGATTATAAGAAGATGAAGATAGAGCTGGTGCCCGTGCGCAAGGTGGAAGAAGCCTTGCGTGCCTTGTTCGGATAAACAGCTTATAATAATTAATGTAATATTGCTTTTGAATTATGATACAGGAGTTTCAGCTTCGGGCTTTGCCGGAGCAAGTTTACAACGAGCAGTCGCTGCGCCGTTTTGTGGCGCGTGAAAAGGGGATGGACGAGCGTACCATCAAGGGGGTTCGTATCTTAAAGAAAAGTATTGATGCCCGACAGCGTACCATATTTATTAATTTAAAGGTAAGAGTCTACGTAAATGAACTGCCCTCGGATGAGGCTTTCGTGCCTACGGAATATCCGAATGTGGCGGGCAAGCCTCGGGTTGTTGTGGTGGGTGCCGGTCCCGGCGGTTTGTTTGCTGCTCTTCGTTTAATCGAACTGGGCTTTTGCCCGGTGGTGGTAGAGCGCGGAAAGAATGTGCGCGACCGTAAATTAGACCTGGCAAAAATCTCTCGTGAGCATAAAGTGGATCCCGAAAGCAATTATAGTTTTGGAGAAGGCGGTGCCGGAGCTTATTCGGACGGAAAACTTTATACGCGCAGTAAGAAAAGAGGTAGTGTAGACAAAATCTTGAACGTGTTCTGTCAGCATGGTGCCAGTACAGCCATTCTGTCGGATGCGCATCCGCATATCGGTACGGACAAGTTGCCGCGTGTGATTGAGAACATGCGCAACACAATTTTGGCATGTGGCGGTGAAGTGCATTTCGAAACGCGCATGGACCGTCTGATTCTGCACGATGGTAAGGTGGAAGGGATTGAAGCCCATAACGGACAAATCTTTAAGGGACCCGTCATTCTGGCCACCGGTCATTCGGCACGTGATGTTTACCGTCATCTTTTCCGGCAAGGCATTCCCGTGGAAGCCAAGGGACTGGCGGTTGGTGTCCGTCTGGAACATCCGGCAATGCTTATCGACCAGATTCAATATCATAACAAAAACGGACGGGGCAAGTACTTGCCTGCAGCGGAATATAGTTTTGTGACTCAGGTGGAGGGCAGAGGCGTGTATAGCTTTTGTATGTGCCCCGGAGGATTTATCGTACCTGCAGCCAGCGGACCGGCGCAGATTGTGGTGAATGGAATGTCGCCCAGTAACCGAGGTTCGCAGTGGAGTAATTCGGGTATGGTGGTGGAATTGCATCCGGAAGACCTGCAGGAGAAATCCATGACGGCATTCATGAAAGATTATGTGCGAAGTCTGGACGCTCCGGAATGTACGGATTTAACGGATTTGTGGCATTATTGCGACCCGGAGTCGGTGTGGAACGGAGCTCCCGAGGAGCATCCTTTGGCTTTGCTCTACTTTCAGGAAGCCATCGAACGCCAGAATTGGGTGCAGGGACAATACCGGCAGACAGCACCGGCACAGCGTATGGCTGATTTTGTAAACAAGCGCTTGAGCTATGATTTGCCGAGAAGCTCGTATTCTCCCGGACTGATTTCCTCACCGCTTCACTTTTGGATGCCGCAGTTTATTGCCGGACGTCTGGCGCGAGGTTTCCAGAATTTTGGAAAGAGCAGTCACGGATTCTTGACTAATGATGCGGTGATGATTGCGGTAGAAAGCCGTACTTCGGCGCCGGTTCGTATCTTGCGTCGGCCGGATACTTTGCAGCATGTCACAGTGGCGGGACTTTTCCCTTGTGGCGAAGGTGCCGGTTATGCCGGAGGAATCGTATCTGCCGGTATCGACGGTGAGCGATGTGCCGAAGCTGCTGCTGCTTATCTGAATGGCATAGGCTGCCTGTAGCTTGTGAAACGATACAATAAAAACCCCGGTAATCAGATGATTGCCGGGGTTTTGTTGTATGTGTTTTTGGCCGGACAGAGGCCGTTAAAAATCCAGTCCGATGCTTGCCGTGAAGCAGCCGCTGCGGATGCGTCCGTCAAAATCGTCGTAGTTGTAATCCTGAAAATGCTTGCCTGCCAGGTTATACATGCCGACGTCGTAGCAGAAATCCAGATAGAAGTTCTGGAAAGCCATGCCCAGACCGATGCGGAAGCCCACGTCGAAACGGCGCAGATAGCGGTCGGAATACGGGTCCTCCTTGATGCGCTGTTCGTAGAGCTTGACATTGCCACCCACACCACATGCCATGAAGCCGCCGAAATAAGGCTGGATGGTTAAGTCGTCAAAACCAACATCAGCTTTGTATTTAAACACAAAAGGCAATTCTATGTATTTCAGGTTGTAGGTTTTGCGCTCGATAAATTCGGTAGCTTCGAATTTTACGCCTTTTTCCGTATAGAGCAGTCCGGTCTCGAAATAGAATGGCACTGTTCGACCGATGCGGTTGCCAAAAACAATGCCTGCATTGATCAGAGACAAAGGTTTTGTTTTCGGCCCGTCGGTAAATCCTTTGCAGTGTAAGGTGGGCACGTTGAGGCCCACACGGATGCCAAAATAACTGCTGCGGTCGTAGTTATACCAGCGGCTGGAACTGATGCCTTCGGCATGAGCGGCATTTCCGTTGCTGCCGGAAAAACCAAAAGCTGCCGGCAATATGCCCAAAACAAACAAAAAGGAAATTATTTTTTTTCTCATAAACTAAGGTGCTTGGAATATCTGTTATATCAGAACAAAAGTACAATTTTTTTTTGGAAGAATCCTCTTTTAAGGAAATAATTACTACTTTTGTTCTTTCAAAATATTTGTTGCAGACACGCACTTTTTAATTTCAACAGCAAGAAAAAAGTGCCTTTAGAATAATATTGACGCTAATGAAAGTTCTTAAATTTGGAGGAACCTCCGTAGGTTCCGTTGAAAGTATCTTAAACGTAAAGAAAATTGTCGAAAGTCAATCCGAGCCGGTTATCGTGGTGGTTTCGGCTTTGGGAGGAGTTACCGATAAGTTGATTCACACTTCAAAACTGGCTGTATCCGGAAATATGGACTATCAGAAGTCTTTTATGGAACTTACCGACCGTCATTACCAGATGATTGACCGGATTATTGCCGAAGGACCGCGTAAAGAGATGCTTCTTTCTATCGTCAATGCTTTGTTTGAGGAATTGCGCAGCATCTATCAGGGCGTTTATCTGATTAAAGATCTTTCTGCCAAGACTCAGGCCATGATTGTGAGTTATGGCGAACGGATTTCTTCGAACATTATCTCGGTGCTCATCAACGGGTCGGTGTGGTATGACTCCCGTTCGTTTATCAAAACGGAAGTTCGGGGCGGACGCCAGCTGTTGGCCTCGGAAGAAACAGAGCGTCTGATTCGGGAAACTTTCGGAAAACTGCCCGAAATTGCTTTGGTGCCCGGATTTATCTCGAGTGATGTGGAGTCGGGCGAAACTACAAACTTGGGACGCGGAGGCTCGGATTATACGGCTTCTATCCTGGCTGCCTCTCTCAATGCTTCGGTTTTGGAAATATGGACAGATGTGGACGGCTTTATGACTGCCGACCCGAAAGTGATTTCCAATGCTTACACCATTGGCGAATTGAGCTATGTTGAGGCCATGGAACTGTGTAACTTCGGTGCCAAAGTGGTGTATCCTCCTACAATTTATCCGGTGTGCGTGAAAAATATTCCAATCTGGGTGAAGAACACTTTCAAACCCGATGCGCCCGGAACCATCATCAAAAAGGAGGTGGAACGCGACCGCAGCGGAAAACCTATCTGTGGTATATCCAGCATCAACAACACTTCGCTTATTTTTGTATCGGGCTTGTCTATGGTGGGTGTTATCGGTGTGAACCAACGCATCTTCTCGGCATTGGCTAACAGAGGCATCAGTGTGTTTATGGTGGCGCAGACTTCGTCTGAAAGCAGTACGTCCATCGGTGTGCGCGACGAGGATGTGACGCTGGCTTGTCAGGTTCTGAACGAGGAGTTTGCCAAAGAAATTAAAACAGGTGCCATGTTCCCGATGCAGGCAAGCAGCGGACTGGCTACCGTGGCTGTTGTGGGAGAGAGCATGAAGAATGTGTCGGGTGTGGCAGGCAAGCTGTTTGGCACTTTAGGACGCAACGGTATTAATGTGATTGCCTGCACTCAGGGTGTGTCGCAAACGAATATCTCGTTTGTGGTAGAATCTGCTTATCTGAGAAAAACATTGAATGTGATTCACGACAGCTTCTTCTTGTCAGAATACCGCGTGCTGAACCTTTTCTTGTGTGGCGTGGGTACTGTGGGAGGCAGCTTGATTGAACAGATTGCCGCTCAACGCGAAAAACTGATGCAAGAAAAAGGACTACAACTGAATGTGGTGGGGATTGCCAGCAGTCATAATGCGCTGTTCGACCGCAATGGATTGCAGCTCGAAGGATACAGGGAGCGCTTGCGCGAATCCGAAACCAGCACGCTGACTTCGCTGCGCGATGAGATTATCCGCATGAATATTTTTAATTCGGTGTTTGTGGACTGCACGGCCAGCGCCGAAGTGGCTTCGCTTTATCACGACTTGCTGGAGCATAACATCTCGGTAGTGGCGGCAAACAAAGTGGCTGCCTCGTCGGATTATGCCAATTATGCTCAGCTGAAACATACGGCTTTTCAAAGAGGCGTGAAATATCTGTTCGAAACCAATGTGGGAGCCGGCCTGCCCATTATCCGTACGATGAATGATTTGCGTAACAGTGGCGACAAAATATTGAGAATCGAGGCGGTTTTGAGTGGCACGCTGAACTTTATCTTTAACAAAATTGCAGCTGATGTTCCGTTCAGTCAGACGGTAAAGATGGCAAAAGAAGAGGGTTACAGCGAACCGGATCCGCGTATCGACTTGAGTGGAAAGGATGTTATCCGCAAGTTGGTCATCTTGACCCGCGAATCGGGTTACCGTATCGAACAAGAGGAAGTAGAGGCGCACTTGTTTATTCCGGAATCTCTGTTCCAGGGCAGCGTGGAGGAATTTTGGGAGAAGCTGCCGCAGCTGGATGCTGAATTCGAGGAAAAACGCAAACAGCTCGAGTCGGAAAACAAGCGTTGGCGCTTTGTGGCAAAATATGAAAACGGAAAAGGTTCGGTATCGTTGTGTGCCGTCGACCGCAGCCATCCATTTTATTCACTCGAGGGGTCGAATAATGTGGTGTTGCTCACAACAGAACGCTATAACGAATACCCGATGATTATTCAAGGATATGGTGCCGGTGCCAGCGTAACAGCTGCTGGAGTGTTTGCTGATATCATGAGTATTGCCAATATATAACAAAAAAATGTCCGCACTTCGCCGTGCGGACATTTTTTTTGTTATTTGCGGATTGTGTATTTTCCGGAAGTGATTTCTTCGATACTGATGGGACGGTACACCATATTATAATAGCCTGGCTCTTCCTCATAGAAGAATCCGATTTTGTTGTCTTGCTGCAGGCAGAAAGTAGAGTAGGCCGATCCGGTGTGACTCACTTGGAAAGAGCCTTCCCAGTTGGAAGAAAGGGCGGCCGGAGTGGCATAGTCGCTTTCAGAAACCAGTGCTTTGTAATAGATGGCTACATCGGCACGCTGGTCGGCTATCGGCAGAGACTGAATGATGAGGTGCATTTTCTTGCCATCGCTGTTGCGCACTACCGGATAGATGCCAACTTCTCCGTTGGTGGCATTGGCTCCTGTTTTGATTCCTCCCGGGAAGTCGTGCGAGGCAACCGGCTCAGACCAACTGCCTTCTGCTTTCTTTTTGTTGGTATAAGAGAAAATGTTGTAGAAACGGCCATAGCCTTTGCGGCTGCTGAGCAATACATCTCCGTTGGGCAATTCCTCGCATTTAGGCTCATCTCCTTTTGGCGCCGGAGACTGGTCGACACCACCCAGCACATGCCATTGCATGCCTAAGTTGTCGCTGTAGATAACAAAATTTCCGCCATCGGTACACAAAGCGGCATAGATACGCTTGTTTTTGCCGGCTTTGATCAAGTTTGACTGGGCAATCTTTCCCGAGCCGATGAACAGTTTCTTGAGCGGACCGTTCTTGCGTCCGTCAAACAGTGCATAAATCTCTTCGGTGATATCCTGAGGTGCGGTCCAAGTCTTACCGTTGTCCTTGCTGTAAAGACGAGCCACACGCAAAGGGTTTTTGCGGGTTGAGTTCCAATAAGTCACATTACCCGTACAACACATCAGCAATATATCCTTCTTTTTATGGTCGGCCACTGTGGCAGCATCTCCGTAGCCACAGGCAAAATCATTTTTAATGCCGTTGCCTTTTGCTATGTCAAACTGATTAGACCAGGTTTTTCCGTTGTCGTCGCTATATTTTCCCACAATGTCGATTTGTCCGAAACCGATGTCTGCACCGCAATAACGATAGTCCGACATGGCAATCAGACGTCCGCTGTGGGTTGTGATAATGGCCGGTATGCGATACGGAATGCCTTTTTGGTCCGGAGTATGAAACAGGCAAGTGCTGTTTTGGTCTGTGTGCTGTTTTTGATTGCAGTCTGCTGTTTCGATGGTGCGGCATTGGGTTGTGCCATAAACAGAACCAGAAAGTGTCGTGCCCCCTGCAAACAGGGCGAAAAGTAAAATTTTAGAATTCATTGTTATACTGAAAAAAATTAAGATTGATGAGCAAATATACAATAAAAAAACTCCGAAACACGATTCTGTTTCGGAGTTTTTTGAAATTTCTTGAACTGAAATATTCCTTTTAAGCGTTTGCAACAGGCTGTTGCTTTTTTTGTTAAAAGAGAAGAAATCCGGCAAATCCGGCCGAACAGATCAGTAAGATGGGGTTGATTTTGTATATATAAGTCCCGATGAAAGTGGCTGCAAATATAAAAATGCTGATGTAGAACTGCCATGGAGTGTCCGGGGTGCCAAAGTTTTCTTTATTTAAAAGAAGCAGAGCTGCAGCAGCAATCAAGCCGACTACGGCCGGACGTAATCCTAAAAATATGTTTTCTACAATTGGGTGATTTTTGTATTTAAGCAGAAACTTACTGATAAAAAGCATGAGGATGAACGAGGGAAGAACCACGGCAAAGGTGGCTGTGGCGCTGCCAAGCATGCCGATAGCATGACTGTAACCGGCGTTGATCATACTGGTATAGCCCACATAGGTGGCCGAATTGATGCCAATTGGACCGGGAGTCATTTGACTGATAGCCACGATGTCCGTAAACTGGCCCATGTCGAGCCAGTTATAGCGCGTCACTACCTCTCCCTGAATCATGGATATCATGGCATAACCGCCTCCAAATCCGAAAAGACCTATTTTAAAGAAGGTATAAAACAGTTTTAATAGTAGTAAAATCATGGTTATTTGTCGTTTTGATCAATTAATTTTCCGTATAAAAATCCGAATACTCCCGCCAATATGATGATATATACCGGGGATACTTGCATCTGCCATATCAATAATGCACTGACTACCGGTATCCAAATATTGGTCCAGCCGATACGGGCAGATTTTCCCATTTTGAAAGTTGGTGCTGCAATCAAGGCAACAACTGCCGGGCGTATGCCCAGAAAAATACTTTGCACGGTAGGGTTGTCGCGGAAGGTCTGGAAGAATAAGGCAATCATCAGTATGATTATGAAAGAAGGGAGTATTGTTCCCAAAGTGCAGATGATACTGCCCCATACGCCTTTCAGCTTATAGCCGATAAATATGCTTATATTTACAGCCAAGATTCCGGGACAACTTTGGGAAATGGCCACTAAATCTACAAATTCTTCTTTGTTGATCCATTGTTTCTTGTCCACTACGTCTGCTTCGATTAATGGGAGCATGGCATAGCCACCTCCGATGGTGAACATCCCGATGCGTGTAAATGTTTTAAAGCTTTCTAAGTAAATGTTCATATGACTTCTGTTGAGTTTCGTTGTTCCGATCCGCTTCTTATCTTATTCAAAGATAGTGAAAGGTGAGTGCAATTGAAAATACTGAAAACAAGGTTTTCAAGGATTATCTTTGCCGAGCCGCCTCCTATCTTATTCAAAGATAGTGAAAGGTGAGTGCAATTGAAAATACTGAAAACAAGG